>ERZ1026854.46-NODE-46-length-92845-cov-20.551169_pt1 | contig 92845 bp, 67 predicted proteins | sample MGYA00380157_ERZ1026854 | MGnify/ENA primary metagenome ERZ1026854 (study PRJEB33269, sample SAMEA4719793) | human gut metagenome | biome: human-associated habitat; feature: organic feature; material: feces | place: Cameroon | collected 2013-10 ...
TTTGTTGCTCAGGATGTTATAAAAGTTAAAATTTATAGGGTTGCGGAATTAAGGTATAAAATATAAATTATATAGAGGTCTGACTCGCACTTATTTTTTGAAAATGACCTTAATGACAAATGACCTTAATGACCACTTTGCCAAGACTGTTCAAATAGTTCCGAGATTTCGATGCCATCCGTGTGCAACATCCTTAAGCTAAAAAGAGGCGATAAGTGTCCGAAATACATATCACAATGGTTCATTACTAAGCATTTAAGCCTTATCACCTTTAATATACGGCGGAACACCTACGTTTTTTGATAATCCATTTTACACTTATTCATTATTTTTATAATTTTGCCATCAATTAACTCGCTCGCATATTCATCGTATAATACTGACAACGAGCAACCTAATAACGAATTAACTAAATTAATAATATCAAATTAACTAAAACATGAAAACAAATCTATTTAAATCGCTGCTGGTCGCTGTAATGGCGGTTGGAGCATGGGGAGGAGTAAAGGCACAAAATGTTGTGACCGAAACTTATGAGTTTTTAAATTGGGCTAATACAGGTGGTGTTAATTTCAATTTTACAACAGGTGGAGAGGCTTGCAAAACAGGAGATAAAGAAGATGGTACTTCTGTATATTACATAACTAACAAAGCCTATACCAAGTATTCTTTGGATCGTTTTGCAACTAATAACACTAGAGATTTTTATATAAGATATAAAGGAGGACGTCCAGCTTATACTGGTTTATTTTGCGTTGATAGTAAAACAGCATACTTTTCTATTCTTAATCTTAAAGATGGAGATGTAATCACAATAAAAACCCCTGATGCACCAAAGTTTAAATCTACTAATGCATTAATAGATGGTAAAAATGTAAATGTTGATGATCAGATACAATCTGGTAAAGAATATACTGTTTCAACAACTGGAAAAACTACACATCTTGATTTGTATTTTGAAGCATACGATTGTATACATAGCATAACTATAAAAACAACGGTAGATAAAGAGGAGGTAGATAAACCTACTATTAGTGTTGTTGGAGTAAATGGTATGGAAAGAACTGTTGCAATAACTGCTAATAAAGGAAATCTTGGTTCCACACCTGAAATATACTATACAACAAATAATGAAACTCCTGCAAAAGCAAGCACTAAATACACAAAACCATTTTCAATATCATCAACAACAACAGTAAAAGCAATAGCTTATATCAGCGATGAAGTTGTTTCAGATGTTGAAAGCAATGAAGTTGCTGCAGGTACAGAATTGTCATTGGCTACTCCTGTTGCTTCTATCACAAAGATGGGCGAAGGCTTTGCTCGCACATATAACGTGGTATGCAATAACAAGGATGTATTGTTGACACCTACTGCTAAGTTGACATACGATTTCACTCCTTCAGGTGAAGGTAAAGCTACAAGTGGAGTAGAGTGCAATGGTACTATCACAGCTACTGCTGCTGGTACATATGTTGTTACAGCAAGTGCAGAAGGTTACACTTCTACATCTGTAATGATCGACAATACCAAGGAATATGAACTTACAAAGACTATCGACTTTACAACCTTAAAGGCAGAAGATCTTTCTGCTAATTGGAAGAAGAAGGCAGAAGGCGTAAGTCTTCCTGGTAATAAAAAGAATCAGTGGCCTGCTAAGTATGGTAATGTTGTTGCTGACCAATATTTCTACGATTTCTCTGCAGAGTCTGCTTCTGCTACAGATGTTGTTGCAGGCTTGAATATAGAAATCAATAAGAATGGTAAGGCTCCTGTTCTCTTTACAGGTTTTGGTATGATGTATCCTATCTACCAGATGAATGCAGAAGGTGATGATAATACAGGAAAAAAGGTTCCCATTACTGATGGTAAGCTTTCTATTGCAGAAGGTACTGCTGAACAAGTAGGTGTTTATACTTATATCAACAATTATGGTAAAGGTGGTACAAAGACTGCCGTCGTTGCTGGTGATAAGGAGTTTCCTCTCTATCGCTTCTCTGATATGTTGACTAAGGTCGAGATTTATTCTCCAAAGATTACCGAGACCGTATCAGTTTCTGAGGCAGGCTTCGCTACATACGCAACAACAAACAACGTAGTAGTTCCTGAGGACGAGAATGTTAAGGTGATGACTGTAAAGGTAAATACTGCAGGTACAGCTATCGAGCTCAACAAGGTTAAGGCTGGTACTGTAATCCCTGCTAAGACAGGTATCTTGGTTAAGGCTGCTAAGGGCGACTACAACTTCGCAGTAACAAGCAAAGAGGGTGCAAAGTTGGAGAACAACAACCTCGTAGCTGCTACAACAGACGTAACTTCTAACGACAATAAGTACTTCGCTTTGACAAAGATTGGTGATAAGGTTGGTTTCGCATTGGTTGCTAATGGCGTTGTAATCCCTGCTGGTAAGGCTTACTTGGAGGTTACAAAGAGCACAGGTGCTAAGTTCTTCGGACTTGATGGCGAAGCTACAGGCATCAATAGCGTTAAGACAGCTAAGGCTGATGGCGCTTACTACACTCTCGAGGGTGTAAAAACCACTAAGCCTGTAAAGGGACTCTATATCCACAACGGCAAGAAGATCGTTGTTAAGTAAATCATTAACTACAATAATTACTATCAACTAAAAATAAGAACATTTAAACAATAAACTATTATGAAGAAATATATTAAGCCTCAGATAGAGGTATCAAACATAGAATTGGGTTCAATAATCTGTGCTTCTGATGTACCAGGTGTAGAACCAACTATCTCTACTACAACAACTATCAAGCAGAAGGAAGACATCCTTTCAAAGGATTTCGCTTTCGATGATGATTGGGGTTACGAAGAATAATTCTCCATACCAATAAGCATGGAGCCAATACACACTAATAGGCTCCATGTTAATATACAAACAAACTTAAAGGATGCATCAAAGAAATACCTTTGGTGCATCCTTTTTTTGGTTTGTCCCACACGGATAGCACCGACAACACGGATTTTTTTAACGAACACGAATTTCTCGAATCTAACGAATGTGGATTATACCTTCACGCAAGAAACGCAAGCAGCAGAGCCCAGAGGGCTCATTCGTGTTATTCGGATTATTACTTCCCGTCGGTCAGTGGGTCTACGACAAATCTCGTGTTCGTAAAAACTCAAGCTGTTTGTGGTTTAAGCAGCAGAGCCCAGCGGGCTCATCCGTGTGCTCTGTGTTATCCGTGTGCGACATAATGAAAGACCAAGGTATTGTCTATAATTGTCTATAATTATCGTTATTATGTGGCGAAAAAGAATTATCTTTGCAACCGTATTTAAACAGTAAACGAAGGAATAACCACAATAAAACGAAAGATATGAATGATAATAAGATATCTGTTGTTATCAACACCTATAATGCAGAGAAGTTTTTGAATAGAGTGTTAGACTCCGTAAAAGACTTCGACGAGATTGTGGTCTGCGACATGGAGAGCACCGACAATACTGTGGCTATAGCTAAGGAATATGGCTGCAAGGTGGTGGTATTTCCTAAGGGCGACTGTGTGAGTGCAGAACCTGCACGAACCTTCGCTATTCAGAGTGCAACCATGAAATGGGTGTTGGTATTAGATGCCGACGAATTGGTGACTCCTGAGCTAAAAAAATATCTCTACGAGCATATTTCTCATGAGGATGCTGCAGAAGGCTTGTGGATACCACGCAAGAACTATTTCATGGGGCGATTCATGCATAGCACTTATCCCGACTATCTGCTGCGATTCTTTATCAAAGAAGGAACTACTTGGCCCCCATACGTACACACCTTCCCTATAGTAAATGGTAGACAAGAAAAGATTCCTGCCAAGCGCAAGGAACTGGCTTTCATACATCTTGCCAACGAGAATGTGCGCACCATGGTAGGTAAAACAAACCTGTATACGGAAAGCGAAGTAGAGAAAAAGAAAAACAAAAACTATGGCATAGCAGCATTAATATACCGCCCTATGTTCCGCTTCTTTAAGTCGTATATATTAAAAGGTGGCATCAGAGATGGTAAAGCTGGCTTTATCTGTGCTTGCTATGATGCTTTCTACCAGTTTATAGCTGTATGCAAGATATTAGAAAAGAAATATAGAAAGGAAATATAGAAAGGATATTCTGAATAACCATAGTCTATTTTATAGCGTTTCTATATATTCGCAGTATCTCGGCATAGAATTTACCATACGACAAATAGTTATCGAAATATTCTTTTGCCTTTTTGCCTATAGTGGCTTTTGTGGTAATAGCTGTGCGAATGGCTGCCGTTAGCCCTGCTGCATCGCCTGGAGTAATGAGTAAGCCCGTGATGCCATCGTCTATATATTCTGCTTGTCCACCATTATTGGTTGTAATTAGGCATTTGCCAAGCATCATATATTCCATACACGACAGTCCACAAGCCTCTTGAGCTATGGTTGGAATTATGCCGATATCTGTCTGGCTGATATATGGGCGCACATCATCCTTGAAACCAAGAAAAGACACGTGGGCAGAGATATTGCGGTTGGCTATCTGCTGCTTAAGCTCGTTGGTATATTCTGCATCGCCAGCACCAACGAGAAACAGATGGTAAGGAATATCCTTCAGGCTTGCCACAGCATCTATAAGCACATTAAGCCCTTTTTCTTTGGCTATTCTGCCATGATACATCAATATAGTAGTGTCATTAGGCAAAGATGCTTTAATATCGTCTACGGCAAAGCTATTGGCATTGGTATGAGTCTTGATGCTATTGCGCACCACACACAACTTAGCCTCATCAACCTTAGGCTGCGAAGAGAGAAACGCCTTGCGGGCAAGGTCGGAAACAAAGATTATCTTCTCTACATTAGCATAAACCCAGGTGTATAGACGCGAAGTCTTGGCAGGGCGCACAAGGTGGCGTGTGACGACAATCTTGATGTTGCTATGCGTAAGCTTCTTGGCAACAGCAAGTTTTAGTGCATCCTTGAAATTGTGTACATGCACTATGCCATCTCTTAGCTTCAAAATGTTCTTTAGCGAATAGTCGTGTATGGGCACACCAAGCGTGGCAACCTTGCCTACGATGGCAGGAATAGGGCGAGTGAATATCTCCACATCGTTGCCATCAGAGATAAGGTTGCTGCATAGGTCGTAGACGTATTGCTCGCCTCCGCCCCACACCTTATTAGATATAATATGTGCTATCTTCATCTTGAGAGCCACATTATTTAATGTTTCTGCAAACATGCTTCCAATCAAGCAGTTGCTGATAAACTTTACGTTTCATACTTTAAATATTTTCCACCTTTCTGAGAAATTCAAACTATGTTTTTTACACATTTCTAAGAAATTGTCATGGGTAATTTTACACATTTCTAAGAAATTCGACACATTTTATAGACAAAAGCAAAAATCCCCAAAAGCTATTTCACCACCAGCTCGTTTTGCGTCATGCGCTCCATATACGACTGGATGATGGCTTTCACTTGGCGCTCCATAGCCTCGCGAACCTTTGGCTCTTTGTTGGCTACATTGTCTTTGAGCAGAAGGTCGGTACGGAAACGATACAAGGCTTTGGTCTTGTTGCCATCCCATTGCAGGAGATAGTCGCCCTTGACATACTGATAGATGCCATTGAGGTAGTTTACCGCCCATGTATCTTCGGCAGGAGTGGTGAGAAGGTCGATGCCGAAGCCCACATACTTCTTGTCGTAGCCAAGATAGCTCAAAACGGTAGGCATGATGTCTATCTGCTGAGCTATGGCATTGCGCATGCCAGGCTTGAATTCGCCACTTGGGTCGAAGAAGATGATTGGCGAGCAGAAGCCACCAAGGTCGGTCTGATAATAGTCGTGGTCGCTAAGATTGGTATGGTCGGAAGTAATCACGAAGAGAGTATTCTTATACCAAGGCATAGTCTTTGCTTTCTCAAAGAATTTACGAAGAGCATTATCAGTATAGCGTATGCACTTATGGATAACTAACCCCTCTTCTGGATATTTCTTTTTATATTCCTCAGGCACAACAAAAGGATGATGCGACGAAGCTGTGAAGAGAGCTGTCATGAAAGGCTCTTTCATTTCGCCCATTTTGGTAGCATAGAACTGCATGAAAGGCTCGTCCCATATTGCCCATGTGCCATCGAAATCCTTGTCGCCATTAAATCGCTTGTCGGCATTATACTCTGTGCGTCCGAAATAGTCGGTAAAACCTGTGGCACGAGCAAAAGCCTGGAAGCCCATAGAACCATTCTCGGCACCATGGAAGAAGGCTGAATAATATCCCTTGTTTTTGAGCTCACCTGCCAGTCCGCTAACATTATTCATAGAAGCAGGAGTAAGGAAGAAAGGCTCTACAAACATCGGAATGCTCGAGAGGATACTTGGCATTCCGTCGATACTCTTTCTGCCATTGCAATAAGAATATAGATATGTGGCGCTATGCTGCATCAAAGAGTCGGTGAAAGGAGTATAGCCCTTGTATTTTCCACCTTCGAGCCATTTGTTGAAGCCACCAATATATTCACGACCGAAGCTTTCGATGATGATGACAACAACATTCTTCTTGCGCGCTACAAGCGAGTCTCCAGGATTGTGGATAGGAGAATAAATGTCGTTGAGCTCTTGCTGCGAATAGTAGTTAGGCACAACAAATATCGATTTGCCTATGGTGCGGATGATAGAGAAAGGAGTGTTTAATACGATGGCTGCCTCTTGCGGACGGTCTACATACTGATTGGCATTGGTAATGGTGATAGGGCGCACGGCAGTAGTGAAGCCACCACGCATGCCAGCCACACACAAAGGAACAAAGAGGGCAAGGAATATTGCTTGCAGCACATAGTATTCTGCCATTCCCTTAGCCTTGTATGGTTTAGAAATCTGAACAGGAATCTGTCCCTTTGGCATACGATAAAAATACCACATGCCAACGATTAGCAATATGCCAATAACCACAAGATACCAATGGTTTATCACTTCTGCGCCAAAGATGCTACCAAGGTTGTTCTCGTTTTTGAATTCAGAGAATACCGTTACGGTAGTACGGCGAATGGTGTATTTGAAGTATACGCAGTCGGCAAGGTTGGCAACTACGCAGATGGAGTTGCACACCAGAAACACCCACTTGGCAATCTTTTGATAGATGGCTGTTTCCTTATAGTGGATAGGGAAAAGCATCATCAAGGCGTATAGAGCGTTGGTGTATAGAATGGCAGAAGTGTCGAACATCAAGCCGCCACGTGTTATTTCCCAAAACGAGCTCCATGTCATCGTCTCGGAAAACATACTCCAGTTAGTTGCCAAGAATACCAATCGGCATATCTCATAGACAACATAAACCATCACCATGTTTACCACAAAGCATAAAGGTGATGAAAACAAATTTCTTTTCAACTTCATTTTATCCTTAATCTTTTTCCTAAATCTATGAATAAATAATCTTCTCTACTATCGGCGCCATGTCGTAGTATTTATATTCAGCAAGTCTGCCACCGAATATCACATCGCATTCAGCATCTGCCATAGCTCTATATTTCTGATAAAGAGCATTGTTATTGTCGTTGTTTACAGGATAGTATGGTTCCTGTCCTTCGGCTGTCTCCATAGGATATTCGCGCGACACAACAGTCTTTGGATTGTCGTACACCTGCTGTCCGAAGACTTCGAAATGCTTGTGCTCTATCACTCTGGTGTAAGGCACTTCAGCTTCGGTATAGTTGATTACGGCATTACCTTGATAGTTGGCAGTATCGAGAACTTCGTGTTCAAACCTTACTGAGCGATATTGCAAAGCACCATGGCAATAGCCAAAGTATTCGTCTATCTTGCCTGTATACAATATCTTTGCGCAACGGCATTCGAAGTCAGCATGCTTAATGATGAAGCCACCCTCAGGCTGTCGCTCAACCTTACAGTCGAAGAAGTCTACATCGACGAGAGTGTCTATGCCATCCAAGAGTCCTTGAATAAGCTTGTTGTATCCACCCTTAGGCACACCCTGGTAGGTGTCGTTGAAATAGTTGTTGTCGTAGACAAACCTCACGGGCAGTCGCTTAATGATAAAAGCAGGCAAGTCTACAAGCTCCCTACCCCATTGCTTCTGCGTGTAGCCTTTTATCAGTCGCTCGTAAATATCACGCCCCACAAGCATCAACGCCTGCTCTTCAAGGTTGCGAGGTTCGCTCACACCCTCAGCCTTCAGCTTCTGCACTATCTCCTGTCGTTGTTCCTCAATCTTAGCCTTTGCCTGCTCAGGAGTCGTCACGCCCCACATCTGATAAAAGGTGTTCATATTGAAAGGCAGATTATAGAGTTTGCCTTTATAGCATGCCAAAGGCGAATTGGTATAGCGATTAAACTCCACGAAGCTATTCACGAAGTCCCACACCTTTTTATTTGATGTATGGAAGATATGTGCACCATATTCGTGCACATTTATTCCAGCCTCCTCACGGCAGTATATGTTGCCACCAAGATTGTGGCGCTTGTCGATGACAAGACATCGTTTGCCTTGCTGTTTTTGCTTATAAGCATAGGTGGCTCCATATAGTCCTGAGCCCACTATCAGAAAGTCATATTGTTGCATATTTCTATTCCTCTTTGCTTAGAGTTTTTGTCTCCTCCTTATTGTTTTCAGCCTGCGAATATACGAAAACATTTTGATATATGAGAGAAGAAGGTAAAAAAAGAGTGGTTTTGTTTTGCCATTCCGTCTGCTTACACTAATTTTGCCACAAATATAGCTATAATCATGACAAATCTCACCATAGGCTTCGATGCCAAACGAACAGTACGCAACGCCACAGGACTTGGCAACTATTGTCGCACCCTGCTCAACGACCTCGGTTCTATTGACCATACAGACACCCTTCGTCTGTATGTCCCCGACCTTGGACGCGACGACCTACGCTCACAACTCAGCATGCAAGAGAATATGCAGTTTGTGTTGCCTAACAATACTCCAAAGCTATTGAAAGGTCTATGGAGAATACGCAATATCGTAAACGACCTGAAGCGCGACAAAGTAGACATCTATCATGGTCTTACCGGCGAATTGCCTATGGGCATACATAAGGCTGGAATAAAGAGCGTCGTTACCATTCACGACTTGATATTCCTGCGCCACCCTGAATACTATAAGCCTATCGACGTGATGATATATCGTTGGAAATTCCGCTATACCTGTCGTGAAGCCGACAAGATAGTGGCTATCAGTGAATGTACCAAGCGCGATATTATGGAGTTTGGAAATGTGGCAGAAGACAAGATAGAACTTATTTACCAAAGCTGTGGCACACGCTTCAAGACAAAGGCAAGCGAAGGACAGAAGGAGCATGCCCGCAAACAATACGCCCTACCAAATCGTTATATCCTCTTCGTAGGCACTATCGAGGAGCGCAAGAATGCTTTGCTTGCAGCCAAAGCCCTACCCTATCTCGACCAGGACATCCACCTTGTGCTTGTTGGCAGACGCACTAAATATGCAGACAGGATAGAAGACTTCGTAAGCAAGAATAATCTAACAGAGCGTGTACACTTCCTAAGCGGAGTGCCTACGAGCAACCTCTATGCCATTTACCAGATGGCAGAATGCTTCGTTTATCCTTCGCGCTACGAGGGTTTCGGCATTCCTATCATCGAAGCCATACAGAGCGGGCTGCCTGTGGTGGCTTGCACAGGTAGCTGTTTGGAAGAGGCTGGCGGTCCTGACAACCTGTATGTAGACCCCGACAAACCTCAGGAAATGGCAGAAGCAATAAAGAGCCTTATCGCTAACGACGAGGCTAAAAAGCAGATTGTGGCAAAGAGCCAACAATATGTCACTCGATTCGAGAATAATGATATTGCTGCCTCGATGCTAAAACTATACCACTCTTTGTAGAAAACAGTTTTCAAGACTTTAATTTAAAGAATATCTATAATGGGCAAAGACACTACCCTTCAAATAAAAGGAATACTCATCTTGATGATGCTTTGGCTTCATCTATATAGCAACGAAGACCTTTTCGACGGCACATGCTATGAATTTCTATATTGGTTTAATGGTAATCCATTCTCTTACCATTTTGCCAAGAAATTCTGCTCTATGTGTGTGCCTGCCTACATATTTCTGAGTGGCTATGGCTTAGGAAAGGTGTATAACAAAAAGGCTTTGTCGGGTCAGAGCATGGGCAACGGCAAACGATGCTTTAACCTGTATGTTCGCCTATGGGTGACAATAGCTATATTCGTGCCTATAGGTTGCTATTTCAATCCTGAACATTATCCTTATTCTGTGCTTGAATTGGTAGAGAATATGACGGGTATAAGCACTTATTATAATGGTGCATGGTGGTTTCTGTTGCCTTATATAATATTAGCCATGTCGTCAAGATATTTTATACGATACATCATGCGATTTGGCAAAAAGGGCGACATCGTCAATACCTTGATGCTATTAGCATTGAGCGTATTTGGATATGCGGCAATAGCTAAAGTCAACGATAGCACAGATATACTTATGCGACTGCTTACTGCGCTCATGGCTACACTCTATCTATCATTCATGTTCTTTGTAGGAATAATGTTTGTAAAACATAATGTGATAGAAAAAGCTATCAACCGTATGGCTACAGTAAGCAACGCTACAAGATATAGCCTTGCAGCCGTGGTGGTATTAATAACAGGCAGATTGTGTATGGGCAACTCGGCACTTATCCACATACCATTTACACCATTGATAATACTATCATTGGCAATATTGCTAAATGGTAAATCAAATAAGTTTCTACAGTTGTTTGGCAATCATTCTACCAATATGTGGCTGGTGCATTTCTTCTTTATCACCTACATCTTTGATGGACAAATCTACATACTACGATACCCTATCGTGATTTTCGTTGCGTTGGTAGCAATATCGTTGGCAACATCGAAAATCATCGACAGGATATTGACGTATGTACAGCCATTATTGAATAAATGGCTATAAAAGTTCTATAAGCTTCTTCATTCCCTCACTTGCACCAGCCTTGATGTGAGTGATATTCTTGTATGCTCCCGACATCACATCGTTAGGGTCGATGAGGTAAATAGGTATGCCAGGCTTGGTGTATTGCACTAAGCCTGCAGCAGGATATACATTCAAGCTTGTGCCTATGATAACAAAGATGTCGGCATTCTGAGCTTCTATGGCAGCAGGCTCTATCATTGGCACATTCTCGCCAAAGAAAACAATAAATGGGCGCAATAGCGAACCGTCGCCCGCCTTGGTGCCTGGTTCTACGGTACAGTTGTCGGCAGGAAGGTCTATTATATAGCGCTCATCGTAAGGCTCACGACTTGAGCACACTTTGCTTAGTTCGCCATGCAGATGAATAACATTCTTAGAGCCTGCACGCTCGTGCAAGTCGTCTACATTCTGAGTTATCACACACACATCGTAATCATTCTCAAGACTCTTTATAAGCTTATGCCCCTCGTTAGGTTGTGCAGCATATAGCTTCTTGCGAAGCATGTTGTAGAAGTTGGTCACTAAGGTAGGATCTTTCTCCCACCCCTCATGTGTTGCAACCTGCTCTACAGGATAGTTTTCCCATAGACCATCATTGCCGCGAAATGTCTTGAAGCCACTCTCCACCGACATTCCAGCACCTGTAAGGAATACTAATTTCTTTTTCATAAAGCAATTCATTATTCAAGCATGGCAAGCCATACCTATTAATATAAAAGCTAAACATTTACAAAAATACTATTTTTTTGAAAATAAATGTAGGTATGACCAATAAAAATGTTATCTTTGCACGAATTTTGATATTAACACATTATTAAACAAGACTAAAAGCATTTATGGACAAAGTTAGTTACGCTTTGGGTATCGGCATAGGCCGCCAATTGGCAGACATGGGAGCCAACGACATAGTTACTGAGGATTTCGCAGCAGCGATGAAGGATGTGCTCACAGGTGCAGAGCTTAAAATCGATGAAGCCGAAGCGCAAGCATTGGTTCAGGAATATCTCCAGAAGAAGGGAGAAGAGAAGGTGAAGGCTGTAAAGGCTGAGGGCGAGAACTTCCTTGCAGAGAATGCCAAGAAGGAAGGTGTAGTAACATTGCCAAGCGGATTGCAGTATCAGGTACTCAAGGAAGGCAACGGCAAGAGCCCTAAGGCTACCGATCAGGTGAAGTGCCACTATGAGGGAACTCTCATCAACGGTAAGATCTTTGATAGCTCATATCGTCGCAACGAGCCTGCTACATTCCCTCTCAATGGCGTTATCGCTGGATGGACAGAAGGTTTGCAGCTTATGAAGGAAGGTGCCAAGTATCGTTTCTTCATTCCTTTCAACCTTGCTTACGGCACACGTGGCGCTGGTCAGGACATTCCTCCATATGCAGCTCTTATCTTCGATGTAGAGCTCATCGAGGTTATCTAATCGTGTACCCCTACCCTATTGTGGCGGCTTTTTAGTCGCCACAATATATATTAAGAAACAAAAAACAAAAACATAATAAACAAAATGAAAAAACTTAGTTTTGTAGCCGCTTTGGCTATTGCTGCCGCAACATTTGCTTCTTGTGGCAATTCAACTCCTAAGGCTGACATGAAGAACGATGTAGACTCTATGAGCTACTGCATTGGTTTGGTTCAGTCACAGTACATCCGTCAGGCTATTGAGCAGGGTCAGGTTATCGATACTGCTTATATCGACGAGTTTATCAAAGGTATCAACGAGGGTGCAAATGCTGGCGATGACAAGAAGAAGACCGCTTACTATACAGGTTTGCAGATTGGTCAGCAGCTTTCTACACAGCTCGTAAAGGGTGTTAACTACAATGCTTTCGGTAGCGACTCTACAAAGACTATCTCTTTGAAGAACCTCCTCGCAGGTTTTCTCACAGGTGTCAAGGGCAAGAAGGGCATTATGACTGTTGAGCAGGCACAGATGATAGCACAGGAAAAGATGAAGACTATCAAGGCTGCTTCTATGGAGAAGGAGTTTGGTGCCAACAAGGTTGCTGGCGAAAAGTTCCTTGCCGAGAACAAGAAGAAGCCAGGCGTTGTAACTTTGCCAAGCGGTTTGCAGTATAAGGTTATCAAGGAAGGTAGCGGCGCTATCCCTTCAGATACAACAATGGTTAAGGTTCACTACGAGGGACGCACCATCGACGGTAAGGTATTCGAAAGCTCTTACAAGAATGGTCAGCCTGTAGAAATCCAGCCTAAGCAGTTTATCAAGGGTTGGACAGAGGCTCTTACCCACATGCCTGCTGGTAGCGTTTGGGAAGTTTACATTCCTCAGAACTTGGGTTATGGCGAGCGTCAGGCTGGCGACATCAAGCCATTCTCAACCCTTATCTTCAAGATTGAATTGATTTCTGTAGGTAAGTAATAACATAATTATATTATGAACAAAACTATCATTCTATCTCTTCTCTTGCTTGCAGGAAGCGCTAACATGGCTTTCGCAGGCAAGAAGGATAAGAACAAAAACAAGAAAGAGGTTGCTACTGAGCAGGTGAAGCTCGCTACAGCAAGCGACTCTCTTAGCTACATGGCAGGTAAGACTGCCACAAAGGGTTTGCTACCCTACCTCATTAATCGTATGAATGTAGATACTGTCTTCATGGCTGATTTCGTAAAAGGCTATGAGGATGCTATCTGCAAGGCCAACGACCCACAGTTTGTTGCATACTCTGCTGGCGCTACTATCGCTGGTCAGGTAATGGAAGGCGTATTCCCACGAATGAAGTCTGAGATGGAAGGTGCCAACGACTCTATAGCAGCAACATTCTTCCACAAAGGCTTTGTAGCTTCCCTCAACAATGACAACAGCATCTGCACAGACTCTGCTGCCGAGAAGACTTTCCAGGAGCGCATACAGGCTTATCAGACTCAGAAGACTGAGGCTTATAAGAAGGAGAATGCTGACTGGCTTGTAGAAAACGGCAAGAAGGCTGGCGTAAACACCACAGCAAGCGGCTTGCAGTATAAGGTTCTCGTAGCTGGTCAGGGCGAAACTCCTAAGGCTACCGACCGTGTAGAGGTTGTTTACGAAGGCAAGATGATCGACGGTACTGTATTTGATGCCACTTCACGCCATCATGGTCAGAAATCGGATAAATTCAGATGCAACGAAGTTATCAAGGGATGGACAGAGGCTCTCACCAGCATGCCTGTAGGTAGCAAGTGGGAAATCTATGTTCCTCAGGAACTTGGCTACGGTCAGCGTCAGGCTGGTCAGATTAAGCCATACTCTACCCTTATCTTCACCGTTGAGCTCAAGGGCATTGAAAAGCCTGTAGAAACAAAGCCCACTACAGAAGCTGACTCTAACAAGAACGCAGAAACTGCTAAAAATGCAAAGACTGCTATTGCAAAGAGAAAAATTATGAAGAAGAAATAATAGCTAAAAAACTATTAATAACTATAAGACAGGCAACATGCAAAATATGGCACGTTGCCTGTCTTTTTTATTCTATGTGTAAGCAAATATAAGCAAATAAAGACATTATGGCATATTTTTTTGCGCAAAAGGTTTGTCAATTCAAGAAAATTACCTATATTTGCTCGGTAATAAGAACATATTGATATATACATAACTGAAAATGGAAAAAATTGACAACCTCGACCGTAAGATACTAAGCATCCTTTCAAAGAATGCTCGTATTCCTTTCAAGGATGTTGCAGCAGAGTGTGGAGTATCACGCGCAGCAATCCATCAAAGAGTTCAACACCTAATCGAAGGTGGTATCATAACAGGTAGCGGATTTGATATAAATCCTAAGTGTCTCGGATATAGCACTTGTACATACGTAGGCTTGAACCTCGAGCGTGGCTCTATGTATAAAGAGGTGGTAAAGGAATTGCTTGAGATTCCTGAAATCATAGAGTGCCACTTCACAACAGGTCCTTACACCATGTTGGTAAAACTCTATGCACGCGACAACGAGCAGCTTATGGACTTGCTCAACAACCGTATGCAGGGTATCAAGGGCGTAGTTTCAACCGAAACTCTTATCTCTCTTGAGCAGAGCATCAAGCGCGAGATTCCTGTTCACCTCGAAGAGCAACAGTAATGCAAGACTTTAACCTATCGTCGCATCTTGATAATATCTATGCGACTTTCCCTGAGGCCGATCATCGCCCGATGATTGGCCTTACTGGTAATTGTGCAGATATAGATGTCACCATACGCAACTACTATCACAAGCAGATAGTGGCTGCAGGTGGTGTTCCTGTCATTATTCCTCCCGTAGCCGATAAGGATGTTATCATCAACACCCTTGAGCGTCTTGATGCCATAATCCTTACTGGAGGCGCAGACTATAATCCGTTGTGGGCAGGTGAAGAACCATCGGCAAAGCTTCATCATATCAACGCTCAGCGCGACCTTCCCGAACTTCTTATCACTCGATTGGCTTACAACCGCAATATTCCTATGCTCGGCATCTGTCGTGGCATACAGACTTTGGCTATGGCTCTCGATGGCAAGGTTATTCAGGATATATCTGAAACCATACCTAACACCATCAAGCACTCGCAGGATGCTGATACTTGCGAGCCTACCCATTCGGTATCTGTAGCCGAAGGGTCTATGCTGCATGCTGTATATGGCAAAGACAAACTCTACGTAAACTCTTTCCATCATCAGGCTGTGGGCGACTGTGGACCAAAGTTTATTGTTACCGCAAAGGCTAACGATGGGGTAGTGGAGGCTATAGAAAGTAGCGAATATAGAAAGATAATGGGTGTGCAATGGCATCCTGAATGTATGGGCGACGAAGGTCAGCCACTATTCAAATGGCTCGTTGATGCTGCAGCAGAACATAACAAGGCTAAAGCCATCCACAACAGAATACTCACCCTCGACTCTCATTGCGACACTCCGATGTTCTTTCCACAGGGTGTGAAGTTCGACCATCGCGATTCTCGTATCCTCGTAGACTTGCACAAGATGACGGAAGGTCATCAGGATGCTGTCACCATGGTGGCTTATCTGCCACAGCCAAAGGCAGGCGAAGACTTCCGAGAGAAGGTGGAATTCCCTGTAGAGGGACCAAAAGAGTATGCTGAGCTTATATTCAGCAAGATAGAAGATATCGTTGCTGCCAACAAAGAATATCTTAGCATAGCTCGCACTCCTGTCGATTTATACGTAAACAAGCTGGCTGGCAGAAAGTCGATAATGCTTGGTATTGAGAATGGTTTAGCTCTGGAGAGCGACATCAATAACGTGAAGCATTTCGCCGACCGCGGTATCGTCTATATCACACTTTGCCATAATGGCGACAACGATATCTGCGACTCTGCTCGTGGCTCAAATACTCATAACGGAGTGTCTGCATGGGGCGAAAAGGTTATTAAGGAGATGAATGCGCAAGGAGTGATGGTAGACCTTAGCCATGCTGCCGAAAAGAGCTTCTACGATGCCTTAGACATCAGCTCTACGCCTATCGTCTGCAGTCATTCCAATTGTAAGTCGCTCTGCGATCATCCTCGCAACCTCACCGACGACCAGCTACGCAAACTGGCACAGAAGGGTGGAGTAGCACAGATAACTCTCTATCACGGCTTTGTATGCAAAGATGGCGAGGCTACAATCCTTGATGCTATGAAGCATCTTGAGCATGCCATAAGCATCATGGGAATAGACCATGTAGGCTTGGGTACCGACTTCGATGGCGACGGAGGCATACGTGGTTTGGCTAACTCGTCAGAGCTAATGAACTTCACCATAGAGCTTATGCGCCGCAGATATAGCATCGAGGATATGGAAAAGATATGGGGTGGCAACTGGCTAAGAGTGATGAAGCAGGTTCAGGATTCAAAGCTGTAGGCTACCATATAAGCTACAAGCATCAATACCGTAAGTAATTACAGGCATTAAAACAAAAACAAAGAAATGAAAAAAAGTAAGATAATGATAGCATTACTGATAGTGGCGCTCATAGCTGGTGCTGCATTCAACTTTCTACCTTCAAACAAAGCTGAGGTAAGCGAAACGGAAGAGATAGAGAAGGTGCAGCCAGTAGGTCCTGACTTCAACGCAGACTCTGCCTATATTTATCTTCAAGAACAATGCGACTTCGGACCTCGCACCATGAACTCTACAGCTCACGACAAATGTGAGAAATGGATTATCCAGAAGTTTGAGCAATATGGTTGCAAGGTGACAACACAAAAGGCTACTCTCAATGGCTACGATGGCACTCCGCTTCGTAGCACCAACATCATGGCTTCGTATAATCCTGAGGCTACAACAAGAATCATGTTTTGTGCTCATTGGGATTGCCGTCCTTGGGCAGACAACGACCCAGATAGCACCAACTGGCATAAACCTATAATTGCAGCCAACGATGCTGCAAGTGGAGTGGGAGTGATGATAGAGTTGGCTCGCATACTCAAAGGTAGCGGCCTTGAACTTGGTGTAGACTTCGTCTGCTTCGACGCTGAAGACTATGGTACACCACAATGGTTTGAAGGCGAAGACCCTGGCGACACATGGGCTCTCGGAGCACAATACTTTGCTAACAACCTTCCTGAAGGCTACGCTCCACGATATGGCATATTGCTCGATATGGTAGGTGGAGTAGGGGCTAAGTTCTATCGCGAAGGCATGTCTATGCAATATGCGCCTGCCATAGTAAAGAAGGTATGGAACGCAGCACGCCAAGTGGGCTATGGCAGTTATTTCCCTAAGGCTGATGGCGGTATGATAACCGACGACCATATACCAGTAAACCAAACTGCCAACATCCCTTGTATCGACGTAATTCCATATTATCCTGACTGCGCTCAGAGCAGCTTCGGACCAACATGGCACACCATAGCCGACAATATGGACAACATCGACAAAAACACTCTTAAAGCTGTTGGCCAGACAATGGTACAAGTGCTGTTTACAGAGAAATAAACAAACCTTATAGCCTATTCGTCTAACAGCTGTTAGACCGTAAAGTATCCTATATTACTTCGCAAAGAGTAATATAGGATTTTTTTTGCTCTATTCTTACATTGCTAAGACTAGTGGGACAGCCAATACTTGTCCTTTGGCTGGTACACACCGCTTTCCGATGATATTTCTTGCGCATATAAAACATAAACCAAGATAAACACCCTATGCTGGGCAAACTCTCATGCTTCGAGTTTTTGATGTAAAGGCTTGACAAGGCGCTTTCGTAAGCAAGCTGTACGACACGCCTTGCCAAGCCTTTACATCAAGTGCAGTACCTGCACTTTGCCCAACATAGGGCGATAAACAAAGATAAACCGTTGCTTGAGAATGTCGCACACAGATTAAACATTAAACACTACCCATTACCTCCAGCAACGGTTTATTTTGGTTTATCGCCTGATTGTTTTCTGAGAGGCGTAAGCGCCTCTGTTTCTTAGTATAGTTCAGACTGTCGAGAGTTCGCACTCTCGTAAAGGCTGAACTATACTAAGAAACAAGCTCTGCTCAGAAAACAATCAGGGGTTTATATGGTTTATGTTTAAAAGACCGCTAAACATTAAATATTAAACACTAAGGAACAATCCCTTATGTTTGTCGGATAATCCGATTATATTTGGTAGCAATCATATTGACATTTGATAGAAGGCAAAAAGAGGTTTGCCAGAAAGCATAGATAAATTTGATAGAAAGCATAGATTGCTCGAAGCATAACTTCTAAAGCAAACGAAGTCTGTTAAATCATTGAATGAAAGCTACTTACTACACCACCACATTTATAATCATCAATTTCTGCTTTAAGATAGGTTTTTTATTTCAAATATTAAGAAAATATGCTACAAATACTAAAAAACAAGTATAAGTATAAGTATAAATAGTAGCCTAAAGGTTTTCTTGCGTCAGTTCATTTATCGCTCTGAGGATAGCGTCAGAGCTACAAGTACGAAGTGTCGGATGAAGCGATAGATGGTCCTTCAAATAATCGGTCATTAGGATTTCTCTGTGTCGTACAGCAAAGAGAAATCCTAATGACCGATTTGGTATAAACAGCCTCTATTTATTCAGCCAAAAAATATCCGTTTTCATCTAACATGTCGGAAGAAACATTATTCGTATTGCCCTTTTTGATAGTTTCTGTCGTTGCAGCCATGATTCCTACTGCATCGATAGCGATAACATTGATTTGGGGCTTATGATACTTTTTCTTTTCCATATTCTTTATAATCTGTTTTTTTAAATTCTGTTTATTGATTTAATTTTCAACAGTTCTGTTATTTGATAATAATCTTCTTTGTCTTTCCCGACTTCATGCGCACGATGTTTACGCCGCGCTGTGGCTCGTCGAGACGCTTACCGCTGAGGTCGTAGTATGCAGCCTCGGCATCGTTGAGGGCATCAATAGCGTCGATGCCAGTAGTAGAGCCGTCGATGCGCATGCTGAGTTTGGCAGGTGCGTTGGCAGAAGTGCCGTCGAGCCAAGCGCGGAACGGACGAACCTTGACACCTTTAACCGAAGACGAATTTTTCAGTTCCTCAACATTCCAGAAACTGTTCTTTGATATTACATATCCGCTGTTGACATCCTTAGTCCAGTAAGTACCGCTGAATGTCATGCCTCTCACGTTTTGAGTCTCTATTGCCATATTCAACGTTGCATCGTTAGCGTCAAAGGTCAGCTCTGATTCTGTACAGTTGCGCTTTACTACGCATGGAGTTCCGGCAGCCACTTCGCCTTCAAGTTGTTTCAATACAAGTTCCTCGCCCTCCATGTTGTCGATGGCATAGAGACGGTAAGGTTCATTGCCAGTCAGCGTCAAGGAGTAAGGCAACACGAGTGTGCCCCAGTTGCTCGTCATCGTGCGAGTGTAGGATATGGCATCAACGGTGCCGGTTGCTTGGTCGCTAATATATGAGTCGTCGCTCAGACTTACTGTCTTATACTTATTTTGGTTACCTATCCCTGTAGGCAATGATTGGAAATTGATAGGTTGAATATAATTACGGTCTTCAAAAGATCGATAACCAACTACTTCCAATGATTTAGGTAATAACAAATCTCCCGTGAATCCAGAACAATAAGAGAAAGCCGAATATCCAATAGTTTTTACAGAGTTTGATATTGTCAATTTTCCCTTGAATCCAGAACATTTATAGAAAGCCGAATTTCCAATAGTTGTTACAGAGTTTGGTATTGTCAAATCTCCCATGAATCCAGAACAATAAGAGAAAGCCGAATTTCCAATAGTTTTTACAGAGTTTGATATTGTCAATTTTCCCTTGAATCCCCAACATTCCTCGAAAGCCGACTTTCCAATAGTTGTTACAGAGTTTGGTATCGCCAAATCTCCCGTGAATCCAGAACATTTACAGAAAGCCGACTCTCCAATAGTTTTTACAGAGTTTGATATTGTCAATTTTCCCTTGAATCCAGAACATTTATAGAAAGCCGAATTTCCAATAGTTGTTACAGAGTTTGATATTGTCAAATCTCCCGTGAATCCAGTACAATAATAGAAAGCCGACTCTCCAATAGTTTTTACAGAGTTTGGTATAGTCAAATCTCCCGTGAATCCAGTACAATTATAGAAAGCATAATCACCAATCTCTGTTACTGAATTAGGTATGACAAGGTTTCCTGTAAGTTTTCCACATAGATAGAATGCATTTGCAGGAATTTTCGTAATCGGAGCGTCAAACTCTATCACGCACTTACCATCAACAACCTCATGCGACACTACCGTAGCACCAAAATCTCTTCCACCTATATCCACCGTATTGCCATCGGATGTTTGGTAACGGAAGAAACTATGTCCACACATTTGACATATATCATCATCGTTAATCTGATGTCCAGGGGCAGTAAACGTAGTGGTAAGACCGCAAACAGTCTCTTCCCCCTCACATACATTGGGGAGGAATGTCATAATGTAATCTTCCGAGCAGCTGTACTGCTTCTTCTCAATGCTGAGTGATTGCTCATTTGCAGCCACCTCGCCTTGCTTGACATTATTGTCGCCTTCGCGCTTGTATACCACCCACTTGCCGTCGGTAGAAGCCGACGAATTATAGCCCTGCTTCTCCCACGTGAACACCATGTTGTCGCCAGAAGGCTGTGCCGACATATTGAAAGGACGAACGAAGCCGTTGATGTCGTTGTCGAGAACCGCGTCCTTATTTACTACAGAGCCGCTGCTTATGTCTTGCCATTTACCCTTCACCGTAATCTTATGGCCATAATAGGAGAATGACTTGTTAAAGGAGAGCTTAAGGTCGACGGTATACCATGATTTTTCTGTCGTATTGCTGTTGTATGGGTATGTCTGTCCAAACTGACGATTTAGGAATTGTGCCGTGCCTACGTTTGTGTCATCAATATAAATATCAACAGGATTCTGGGTAGGTAAATAGCGGAAGAAGTCCTTTTCTGTTTTATTAGCTATCGAAGCCCAGAGGCTGTTAAGTTTAATTACCATTTGGTCGTCGATGTAGAGATTTACATCGCCCGTAAAACGGGCACGGTATTGAGAGTATACATCAGGTATGTTGAACATCCATAACCTAAGCGTAACCTCCGTGCCACTGCTTGTATAGGACGTATTGTCGATTTTGACAACAGGGTTGAGTTCTGCGGCTGATGTGTTGCCCACGCCAACCATGCAGTAAAATAACGAGAGCAGCGTGTAGACAACCATGCTGCCGATGAGTTTAGAGTTAATGGTTTTCTTCATATTTGTTGATTTTATTGTTGCACAAGCAGCAAAATTAGTTTAAAATAGCATCAAGGCAAAAAACACATAACCGTAAAATAGCGTAAAGAGGTGTAAAAAGTGGGGTAAAAAGACGTAAAATCATGAAAAAAGGCTACCTTTGTAGCGACAAAATTCAAAAAAGAATGAAATCAAAAAATATACAACGACTAACCAGATTTCTCGACCATCGCAGCAGCAACTGGCAGCAGCGTCTGTGTCTTATCATATTCTTGACGCTCTGTTTGACGGTGATAGTGGCTGGTGTGCCTATGCACATCATGGGAATAGTAGGACGCAGCAGTGGCATACTGTATGCCATATCGGCTCTGATGTGGTTGATGACAGTGGTGCTGTTTGTTTTGTATATGACGCGTCGTATGTCGTTGAAGATAGCTATATCCACATTTGGATTGTTGATACAGCTGACAGGCAGTGCTCGCATTGTGTATATGGCTATAGAACGTCCTGAGGGTTTTGACCAGACTATATTGTTCAACCAGATTATTTCGCTCGCCCTCATCATCTATCTTGTTATGGCTGTCGTCAGACATATACCAACGATAATAGCCACAATAAGTATTGCCACAATCGTATTTGCTTATCTATACACCGACGGAGGATTTAATAAACAGATAGTAGTGATATTCGTTCTTGTGGAAATGTTCACATGTGTGTTGGGCGAAATGATAAGAAGAGGCATACGAGATATGCAATGCGAAAATGCCGACTATCACACTACGATCAACCGAGTGCTTGCCACTTTCCACATGACCAAAACCGAACTGCTTGCCTATATACAACTGGGACGAGGAGAGCAGAGCGACAAGGACATCACCGACTTCTTCGACCGTCTCGACGAGCGCACCGAAGCCAACCTTATCAGGGCTGTGGAGCAGCGAATGGCTCATCGACGAATGCAACATGCCAATATTTCATCCGTGTTGCCCTCGTTGACACCTACAGAGCAGGAGGTATGCCGATTGATTATCGGTGGCAAGACTATATATGAAATAGCGTCAATACTCAACAAAACACCCAACAACATCAGTTCGGTGCGCATACATATCCGCAAGAAGCTTGGACTTGCCACAAGCGACGACCTAAGAGAAGTGTTGATGAAAACTTTTTAGCCTACGCATTATGGAAAAACATTCCTTGTCTTAATGTTTAGTGTTTAGTGTTTAGATAGTCTTTTTGCATTGTGGTATGTTTTTTGAGTTTATTATCATCTCTAATTCAAATAGAATTATAAAAACATGTAAAAATGTGCGGTATTTTATAAAATTATCCGTAGAATATTGCCACTTTTTCGTAATTAATTGTATTTTTGCAGCAGTAATTACATTTAATTAGATGTGAGATGGACAATGATATAATTAGTAAAGTGGCAGCACTTGGTGGCACTATCTCCACTACAGATATATCTCATTTGTCAGAGTATAAACGACTGTTGAGAGCTAAGGAGCATGGCGACTTGATAAAGTTGCGTCATGGCATATATGCCGTTCCAGATGCCTTGCTTAATACAATGATAGATGTGGAGCGGATTGTACCCAATGGCATTGTATGCCTATACAATGCGTGGGCTTACCATCAGCTTTCAACAACAGTTCCACCTGCTTTTTGCATTGCTATCGCCAACAAGCGAAAAGTAGTTATACCTGATACGCTCCCGATAGAGTTGTATTATTGGAAGAAAGAGAACTTGGAGTTTGGCATTATGAATGCAGAAATTTCTGGGTATCATGTTCGCATCACCGACATGGAGCGAAGTGTTTGCGATGCCGTGAAATACAGAAACAAATTGGGGCTGGATGTTTGTGCAGAAGTGATACGCTCCTATCTGAGAAAGCCCAACCGAAATCTCACTCGTTTGCAAGATTATGCCAAACGCCTCAGAGTATTCAGCACCTTGAAGAATTATCTTGAAATAGCAATAGAATAAAATGGGAAAGAAAAACTACGGCAAGTCTGTAAAGACACGCTTGCTCAATCTAATGAATGAAACAGGCTATAAATATATGTATCTCTTGGCAAGATACTTTAACGAAAGGTTGCTTTACAGAGTATCTGTTAGCCAATATAAGGACAACTTCTTATTAAAAGGAGGCTCTTTGCTTTATGCCATGAATGGACTTGAGGCACGTCCTACGGTAGATGTTGACTTTTTGGCAGACAGAATCAGCCGTGACAGGGATTTCCTTGCGCACGTGTTCCAAGAAATCTTGGGCATAGTATGCGATGAGGATGGAGTGTCGTTTGACATTGACAGTATCAGATTAGAACCTATCACCATCGAAAAGAAATATCCTGGCACCAGATTCTACTTTACTGCCCACATGGACACCATTTCTTACAACATGTCTGTTGACATTGGTTTTGGTGATGTTGTTACCCCATATCCCACAACCATTGATTTTCCATTGCTTTTGCCAGACATTCCATCTGTAAACATACAAGCATATTCCTTGGAGACAGTTGTCGCCGAGAAATTCCATACGATGATAGACCGTGATGTACTTAATAGTCGCATGAAAGATTTCTTCGACTGCTATCAACTCTTGACAAAGAGAGACTTGGATGATGAAACATTATACGATGCTATCAAGGCGACTTTCGACAATCGTGGCCTTACGTACAATTCTGAATTACAGTTGTTCACAGAAGATTTTTCAACAGATGCAGCACGCATTACCCGATGGAAAGCTTTCCTGAAAAAGATTCAATGGAAAGAGACACTTGATTTTGAAACTGTTATGGAGGTGATAAGAGAAAGATTGCAGCCTATGGCAGAAAAATATTGGAAATAATAATTAATTTCCATTGACCATCGTAAGTACTTGCATTATGGAGTATATAAAAAAGGCTATAGCTGTCCGGCTTCAACCTGCAGAACCACACGCTCTGTGAGGCGGTCTACGCCATTAGGGTCATAATCTTTCTTTAGGCTTGCACCAAAAGCCCAAGCAAAAGCTTGGTAGAAACCAGCCTTTACTGGTCCGAGGAAAGCCTGCACGAGATTATACGAGCTACTATTACACTCACGATAAACTAATTTTATAAGAAGCTTACCTTGCGAATAGGTAAGCTTTTTCATTCTTGGAGTATATTCTTTCTTGATGCTCTTTTCTACAAGCTTCATGTGCTCGTCCTTAGCCTTCTTGTTAGGAAGAGTTTCAAGATATTCGTAGGTCTCCACGATAATCTTGTTAACCTCCTTAGCTATCGGCAACACCTTTTTAATATTATATACCAAGCGGTTGTAAGCCATGCGCTGTTTCTCGTTCTTGAAAACAGGCTTAGGATATACATAAATATTATTAAGCTCTACATATTGTATAGAGTCGCGACCTTGCAACACCTTTCCTACTCGCACCATAGGAACAAAGGTAGGGTCGTCGAGGTCTACATCCCTATCTTCGGGATTTACCCTTATAGCCCCATCAACTTGAGCCGTAGCAGTAGAGGCAATAACCATCATTATAGCTACAGCCAATAGGCGAATATGTATGGAAAAGTATGCAAACATGGCGCAAAATTACATCTTTTCATACAATTAGCAAAATATCTTTTGCTTTTCTCTTGTTATTTTCACGCTTTTATGCTAAGTTTGCAATTGTTATGAAGACTAATCTACATATTATATATATCACATTTGTTATCACGATGCTCTCTGTATTCCACATGCAGGCACAAACAGACATTATTGATTGGGAAAGCTCATTCCAAACGATAGAGGATGTTGACGAAGAAGAAGTGGAAAACTGGGAAATGCAGTACGAAGAACTTAGCGACTTTATAGAACATAAGATAGATATCAATTCTGCCACCAGAGAAGACCTTCAGAGACTTCCGTTTCTTTCCAACCAGCAGGTTATGGACATCATGGAATATATGTATCGTTATGGCTCAATGAAATCGCTTGCCGAACTGGCGATGATAAGATCTATAGATTATGAAACACGCCAGCTGTTGGCTCAATGCACATACATAGGACAGAAAAACGAAGAAAAGAAGTTTCCTTCGCTATCTAATATTGCTAAATATGGTAGGCATCAGATTATTGCCACAGGCCATATTCCATGCTATGACCACAAGGGCGACAAATGGGGCTATTTAGGATATAACTACAAGCATTGGATAAAATATGAATTTAAGTATGGCAAATGGATAAAGGCAGGAGTCATGATGTCGCAAGATGCTGGCGAACCATTCTTTGCAGGTAAAAACAAATGGGGCTACGACTATATGTCGCCATATATGCTAATAAAAGACCTTGGAAAGGTAAAGACGTTGGCAATAGGCAGATATAAGGCTCGCTTCGGTATGGGACTGGTTATGAACAACAGTTTTTCGATGGGCAAGCAGGCATCGTTAGCTTCTATAGGCAGAGTGTCGAGAGGACTGTATGCCCACGCCTCACGCCAAGAAGGCAACTATATGCAAGGCATAGGAGCAACTGTGGAAACCATACACAACCTCGACGTAACAGGATTTCTGTCGTATCGCAAGATTGATGCTACACTAAATAACGACGACAATAGCATAAGCACAATTCTCAAAACAGGCTACCATCGTTCGGCTACCGAGATGCTACGCCGTAGGAATGCCTCGCAAGCGATAATGGGAGGAAACATATACTATCATGTGAATGGTTTTCATTTCGGCATAACAGGCTATCAGACATCATTCGACAAACCTCTGCATCCTGATACCACAAAGCTATACAAGCTGATAGCGCCATGGGGAAAACGCTTCTGGAATATAGGTGCCGACTATGCTTATATGAGCAGAAGGATATCTATAAATGGTGAAGTGGCAACAGGTAATTCAAAGGGTATAGCTACGATAAACAGCATCAACTATATGATGAACAGCAATCTAACATTAGTGGCTATACAGAGATTCTATTCATATAAATATTATTCATTGATGGCGTCGAGCTTCTCGGAAGGAAGGTCGGTACAAAATGAAAGTGGCATATATCTTGGAGCAAAATGGCAACCTATATATCAGCTAACATTCACACACTATTTTGATTGGGCTTATTTTCCTTGGCCTAAATATCTTGCTACAGCCTCAACACGCACTTTCGATATGCAACATTCAGCCACATGGAGCAAAAATACATGGAGTATCACGGCTCGCTATCGACTGAAGACATGGAACAAAGATAGCAAAGATGACGATGATAATAAATACCTCGACCGTATCACACAACATCGCATACGCTTGACCATAACAAAAGATAATAAACTATTATTCTTGCGCACTCAAGGCGACATAAGCCTTTATCATAAAGACGAAAACAGCTTTGGCTACATGGTGATGCAACAAGTGGGAATAAGAAAGAATAAAATGCAGGCATATACCTCGTTGGCATATTTCAAGACCGACGACTACAACTCAAGAGTGTATACCTACGAGCGTTCCACACTCTACAACCTCTCGTTTCCTGCACTCTATGGCGAAGGAATAAGGTTTGCCGCAACCATACGCGCAGATTTTTCATCCAACCTTATGGCTATAGCAAAGGTGGGTGGCACACATCGTATTGACAACAACAAAATAGGCTCAGGACTGCAGGCTATAGAAACCAAAACGCCTATAGACGTAGACCTACAGCTACGCTGGAAATTCTAAGCCATATAGGCTATAAAGCTCATTACCATCAAGACTATTGCCGTTAGGATATACGCAGCAAGCACAAACCAAGGTTGACGGTCGGTAGTAAACATAAGGTTATACTTCTGGAGCAGAGCTATACCAAAGCGAGCTATGAAGAAGCCTAAGAGCGAACCACACAAGATATCACCAGGGAAATGAACTCCAAGATATATGCGCGAATAGCACAATGTGGCACCAAAGACTATAAACAGCACTCGCGACAGATGAGTGCGGAACATATAGCAAAGCCATGTCACTATGCCCACGATATTGGTAGCATGACCCGAAACAAAACCATATTTGCCACCATGATAGTCGTTTACATACTGCAAATATGGAGCTATACTATCATCGTGCGAAGGACGTAGGCGCTCTACCAATGGCTTTATTATTCCCGACGACACTTGATCGAGCACTAATACCAATAAAGCAATAGAAACTATAAGGAATAACTTTTTGCGCAAGTCGTTAGGATTGTATACCCACATCGTAGCCAACAATATCGCTACCATAGGTATCCATGTACCAAGCTTAGAATAACGATACCAAAACATATCAAAACAAGTATGCTGACGGAAAGTCAAAGCAAGCATCGCACTCTTATCAGCATCAACGAGAGTGGTCAACAACGATGAGCTAAAGCATGCACATACTACTATTGCAATAACTACGAATAGAGAGATAAAATATGATTTTGGTAAGTTCATGAATATAAATGGTTGTGATTTTGGGTGTGCAAATATATATATTATTTTTGATATTTTCATAGCATAAGCCATTAATATCTTTTTTTTGTGTAATTTTGCAACATACAACATCATCTTGCATATATATATGATATCAATACTTATAAATATCCTTGAGGCATTATTGTTATTTGCCTTTTCAAATGGTATTTACAGAATTTACAATAAAGGTTTGTCGCACAAATCGCGCGGCCAACAGCTTCGTCGCTATCTCATAGCATCGTTGGTAACGATGATACCATATTATTTCGTTGGCAGCTATTGGTCTGCAGCCATGATAACAGCCCTTTTTGTGGCTGTGCTGTGGATATGCACATATAATATATTGTATGACAAGACATACAAGAAGAGTTCACCCGACTACGACAACCGTATGGATATTGCCTTTGGTATCTATCTCTTCGGATGGCTATCGGCTATTGCCATTCTTATATCTCCTTTGGGTATAGTGGCAACAATAGCTATGACTATACTCGAAATGGCATTGGTGATATTACCATTAGCGCAGATAGGATATTATCTAACCTACGACACTTGCATAGACCATAATGGTATGCAAGTGATAAAGGAAACCAACTATAACGAGATAATAGAATATCCTAAGTCGCTCGGATTCTGGAAAATGCTGCTTATAACTATTGTTATTCTATTGGTAACAGCGGGAATAGCCATAGGCAACAGCTTTATTGCCGACTATAATATATGGAACTTCGACAATCCATTATCTATAGTAGCCCTTAGCGCTATAATAATATTTTTTGGCGCTATATCGAGAATGCTATGGAAGGGTGGCGATGTGTGGGCAAGAAGTCATGGACTCTTTGTAAGAACTGGTATTGCCATGCTATATCGCGAAGTTAAGGAATATATGGAGGGCAACAAGAAGTATAAAGAGAATGTTGAGAAGCGAATGGCAACAATATCTGTAGATATGAGCAGAAACACATTGCCTAAACCTCACACTATAGTAATGGTGATAGGCGAATCTTGTTGTCGCGACTATATGAGCATTTATGCCGACCAAGATGGTAGGGAGACTACACCTTGGCAGTCGGAGATGAAGAAGGATAAAGAGCATTTCTTCATCTTCAAGAACGCATACTCTTGTGGCATACAGACGGTGCCTTCGCTCGAAAAGGCACTCACGGAATATAATCAATATAACGATAAATCATTCATCGATTCTGCTTCTATCGTAGACATGGCTCACAAGGCTGGCTACAGAGTGCATTGGTATAGCAACCAAGGACACCTTGGAAGTGCTGACACACCTGTAACTCTTGTTGCCGAAACATCGGATGTGGCAAAGTGGACTAACCAAAAGTTGGGAAAGATGCAGTATGACGAGGCTTTGCTCGACTTCCTTGGCGAGGTGGATGGAAATGTGAACAACCTATTGGTATTACACCTAAAAGGCAACCACTTCAACTTCTCTAACCGCTACACTCCAGAGTATGCTGCTGCCAACAATCTTCCTGATGGCGACGACGTTACGACATATCGCAACTCTATACACTATAACGACCATATCCTGCATTCGTTCTACGACTATGCCACAAAGCATCTGAACCTTGCAGCTATGGTATATTTCTCTGACCATGCAGCCGTGCCTGACAAGCAACGCTCCATACAGTTTCAGAACTTCGGCATGACTCGCATTCCGCTATGGATATATCTCACGGACACTTATGAAAAGGCACGCCCTGAAGTAAAAGCGGCATTAGAAGAAAACAAAGCAAAATACTTCACCAACGACCTCGCATACGAAATGATGTGCGAGCTCATGGGCATCACATCCGACCATTACGACCCTACGAACTCTATAGCATCGAAGGAATATAAGTATACTCGCGATATGCTCGTGACATGCGATGGAAAGATAAAGATTGCTGACGACAAACAATAATTCTTATGAATAATAACATCTCTATAAGCCAACATAGCAACATACAAAACATTAAGGAGCAATGGCTTATGCTCGATAAAATAGCAGAAAAACAGACTTCTGCATATATCAACTACACATACTATCAGACTTACGAATGGAACAACTTCCTGTCTCATCATTCTACAGATGGGTTAGGAAAAATAACTACCGCCATGCGCTACGATTTAGTAATGGTAGACGACAAGCCTTTTGCTATAATTCCTTTTGCTGTAACTCGCTCGTCTAAAAAGGCACGAATACCATCATGCCGAGTTGGAGGTGTTTTGAATATGGTATGCCCATATACATACGAGGGCAACGAGGAAATAATGAAAGCTATTGCCAACCACCTTGTGGAGTCGTGCAAGGGTATGACACTAAGCCTTGCTGATGTGCCATGCCAAACTCCTTTTGCTAAAATAATGAAGCTTATCGACGATAACACTATTGAGCGCACAAGTTTCCATGTGCCATTAACGCAGTTTGCCACTCACGAGGAGTATGTGTCGTCGCTACCAAAGAATATTTATAAGAACATCCGCAAGTCGTATAACCATCTTACTACAGATGGCAAGAAGATAGAACTAAAGGTGTTCAATCACGACAACATGGCTTCAGATAGCTACCTGCGCTATCTTTGGCATTTCTATTTCAAGCGCAAGATGACATGGCGCCACAAGAGTTATAATGCTTTCAGCAATGTCACCACATACCTAAAGGCTGTATACGAAGTGAAGAGCGGGTGCGCTACAGCAAGCTTAAAGAAGTTGAAGAATGCTCAGCTATACGTCTTGGAGATAGACCAAAAGCCTGCTGCATTTATGATTGTTTACCGCCACAACAAACATCTGCTTATGCCACGTCTTGCCATCGACACCTCTTTTAGCCGCTATTCACCAGGTATATTGCTTATCCTTGAAGCCACAAAGCTATGGATGAATGAAGGCATAGTAGACTTCGACATGTGTCGAGACGACGAGAGATATAAAAAAGAGATGGGTGGCATCAACGAACCACTTTGCCGCATTGAAAAGCGGATATAATATATTGAACAACAACTAAAAACCTAATCACAATGAACCGTAAACTACTATGTCTTTCTGTATTAATAGCAGGACTCACCACGATGGGTACTGCAGAAAGCTATGCTAAGGTAACAAAGATGCCTAAGAAAACAAGAACGCTATCAAATGCTGTGAAGTTGAAATTATACAACCAGGATGTCAGCATAGAGTTTTATTCTCCTTCTATCGTAAGAGTGGTGAAGGCTGCTAAAGGTAGTAGCGTAAAGAAGAAGAGCTACTCGGTAATAATGACTCCTGAAGTGTTTGAAAACTTCAAGACCACTAATACTGTTGATGGCATAAGCCTTGCTTCCGACCGCATTACAGTAAACGTAAACTCTACTACTGGCGAGATAACATTTGCCAACAGCAAGGGCGAAACTCTACTCAAAGATACTCGCACCATGCTTACTCCTCGTACCGACGAGGCTAACAAGGGTAAATATAAGGTGGCGCAGACTTTCATTCTCGACAAGGATGAAGCCGTGTATGGTCTTGGTCAACTTCGCGACACTTACATGAATCAACGTGGACGCAAGGTAGAACTATGGAACAACAATACTCATATCTATATTCCTTATTTCACAAGCGAAAAAGGCTACGGACTTTATTGGGATAATGCAGGTAAGTCATATTATGAAGACAACGAGCAGGGCACTACCATGACGAGCGAAGTTGGTACATGCGCCGACTATTATTTCATGTATGATGATGGTTCGCAAGATGGTGTTATCTCTGCCATTCGCACACTTACTGGTCAGGCTACTATGTTCCCACTATGGACTATGGGATATTGGCAATGCCGCGAACGATATAAGACAAGTGATGAGCTGGCAGGAGTAGTAGACAAATTCCGCGAATTGCAGATTCCACTCGATGGTATTGTGCAAGACTGGCAATACTGGGGATGCGACTCTAACTGGAATGCTATGAAGTTCCAAAACCCTTACTATATTAATAAGGTGAACGACCCTGCATGGACAAAATACATGCCTGAAGACCTTAAGAAACTAAAGGCGCAGGGCGAACCACGACTGAAGAGTCCGGAGGAAATGGTGAAGTATGTGCACAACAATAATGCTCACTTGATGATAAGTATATGGGCAAACTTCGGACCATGGACAGAACCTTTCAAAGAGCTAAAGAAGATAAATGCTCTTTATCCTTTCGACACTTGGCCACGCAAAAGTGGTACTATGCCTTATGATGTTTTCAATCCTAAGGCAAGAGATATTTATTGGAAATATCTTACCAACCTCTACAATATGGGAATGGATGCTTGGTGGACAGACTCTTCAGAACCTGACCACTTTGAGAAAGCTGGCGATGAGAATTATCAGACTTACGATGGTTCATGGCTAAGTGTGAAGAATGCGTTCCCAATAGTACACAACAAAGGTATCTACGAGCACCAACGAGCAATGAAGAACAACACTAAGCGCTCATTCCAGATGACTCGTAGCGCATCGTTTGGTATTCAGCATTATGGCACACACTCATGGAGTGGCGACATACAATGTTCGTGGGACGAGATGAAGAATCAGGTGCCTTCGGGATTGAACTTCTCTCTATGCGGAATTCCTTTCTGGAATACCGACCTCGGAGGCTTCTTCTATTGGGATTATCGTAACGACCCTAAGAACCCAGCCTTACAGGAAATACACACACGATGGTTGCAATGGGGCACCTTCATGCCACTAATGCGCAACCACAGCTCGTCGCCTATGCAAAGCGAAATATACAAGTTTGGCAATAAGGGCGAATGGTGCTACGACGCTATGGTAGACGCTATAAAGCTTCGCTATCGATTGTTGCCATATATCTATAGTATGGCTGGCGACTGCGTACAGCGTAGCGGTACTATGATGCGAGCTTTGGTTATGGACTTTAAGAATGACAAAAAGGCTACAAGACTGAACGATGAATATATGTTTGGCCGCAACCTGCTCGTAAAACCTGTAACAGATCCTCTATACACATGGCGCGACAACAAGAAGAATGGTCATACCATTTATCCTGACATTAAACAGGCTGCCGCACCAGTAAAAGTATACTTGCCAAAGGGTACAAAATGGTTCGACTTCTGGGACAATAGCCAATATGATGGCGGACAAGAAGTATTGCGCCCATGTCCTATCAATATTATGCCAGTATTCGTGAAGGCTGGCTCTATATTGCCATTCGGTCCTGAAGTGCAGTATGCAAGTGAGAAAGCTTGGGACAACCTTGAAATAAGAGTATATCCAGGTGCCGATGGTTCGTTCATCCTCTATGAAGACGAGGGCGACAACTACAACTATGAGAAGGGAGCATTTAGCGAAATTACCTTTACATATAATGATGCCAGCCACGAGCTTACTATCAGCGACCGCAAGGGCAACTACAAGGGAATGTTGAAGAACAGAAAGTTCAACATCATCTTGGTAAACAAGAATTGCGCAGCAGGCAATATCGCAGTCACAGGCAAGAGCGTAGATTATAGCGGCAGAGCTATAACTATAAAGCTATAAAGACGATATTGAAAAGCTATAAAGACAATAGTTAGCGTAGGTAAAATCTATATTTCGTAGATATTTACCTACGCTTTTTATTTTATAGTATTATCTTTGCAACATAATAACTAAACTAATTACAGAATGAAAAAACTAACAATCTTTTGTCTCTTGCTGTTTATAACTCTTGGTATGCAAGCAAAAACAGTAAAAACAACAAAAACATTAGAAATAAACCACACACAAGCCCTTAGCGACAAGACATGGGAAAAGTCTGTATGGTTATCGGCATGCGATGCGCCTATAATAACAGGCAGAGTGAACGATCAGACGCGTGCAGCTGATGGTGCAAGTTGGTTTGTATCAACTATAAAGAACCATAAAAAGGTTGTGAAGGCTGTATGGATGACAGCAGGACTGGGTGTCTACGACATTTATGTAAACGGCACACGCATAGGCAACGAATTTTTAAAACCAGGTTTTACTCATTTTCAAAAAAACAAACGTTCGTTTACCTACGATATAACAAAGGCTTTTGTTACAAAAGCTAATGGCGAAAACACATTAGCTGCCGAGGTAACGCCAGGATGGTGGGCTGATAAGATTGTAACAGTTAGCGGCAATGATGGTTTTAATGGTAAGAAGTGCGCTTTCCGTGGAGTATTGGAACTAACCTTCGCTGATGGCACAAAGATGCTTTATGGCACTAACACCAAAGAGTGGAGTGCAGGCATAGCTGGCAAAATAAAGCATGCTGCTATCTTTGATGGCGAAGAGTATGACGCAAGAGAAAAAGATGGTTTTGAAGATATAGAAAAGTTATCTACCCCAGAAGTAAACAGCGAATTTAAAGGACAAATACTGCCTTCGCAAGGTGCTGAGATTTATCTTCGCCACGACCTTATATTGAACCCCGTAAGAGCATACGTATGGAAGGATGTAGAGGGCGTTAAAGATAAAGAATATGGCAAGGTGAAAATAATTCGCGAATATCAGCAAGGAGAAACTATAATAATAAACGCTGGCGAACATTTGGTTATCGACTTTGGACAAAATTGTGCTGCCGTGCCTTCATTTGTATTCAAGGCAGAAGAAGGAACAAAACTCACTTGTCTGCCTGCAGAACTACTCAACGATGGCAATGGCAAACAAAGCCGTGGCATGGATGGTCCTGAAGGTAGTGTGCATAGATTAAACCTCCGCATACATCAAGAGAGCATACGAATGGACTATACTTTCGCTAAAACCAAGAATATGGCTACCTATATGCCTCGTCATACCTTCTTTGGCTACCGCTTCTTGTCGTTGAGCGCTACAGGAAAAGTAAGCATTAAGAGTATAACTTCTGTGCCTGTTTCGTCGATATCAAAGGAGATGGAAATAGGCAATATCACCACAGGCAACAAGGATATAAATAAACTCATATCAAACACTTTATGGGGACAACGTTCAAACTATCTTAGTGTGCCTACAGACTGTCCTCAACGCAACGAGCGCTTGGGATGGACTGCTGATACCCAGGTGTTTGCAGAAACAGGAACATTCTTTGCAAATACCAAGGATTTCTTCCATAAATGGATGCGCGACTTGTGCGATTCACAAAGTCAGTATGGAGGTTTTCCAGGAGTAGCTCCATACGGACAATATGGTAGCAGCAACCACGAGATGATGCGAGTAGGCTGGGCTGATGCAGGAATAATAGTGCCTTGGACTATATGGAAGCAGTTTGGCGACCGCAAGATTGTCGACGACAACTGGCAGGCTATGGAGCGATACATGGATCATATCAACGCTACAAAATACGACCACCAGGCTTTAAGCAAAGAAAATGGCAACTATCAATGGGGCGACTGGCTGAGCTATGAGCCATTAGAGAGCCGTAGCGAACAGTTCAAAGACAAAAACGGCAGAAAACCTGAAGCTATAAGATATTGGAGCTATCTATGCGCATCATATTGGGCTATCGATGCTCGAAATATGTATGATATGGCAAAGGCAACTGGACATGATGCTGCAAAATATGAAACTATGGCAAAGGAGGCTACAGAATATCTCAAAGAGCAGTTTATGAATGCTGATGGTACCTTCAAAGATTCTATCCTCAACACCATGCAGACTCCAGCCCTCTTCGCACTAAAGAATAATCTGGTGGAAGGCGAAGCAAAGGAGAATATGAAACAACGCTTACGCGACAACTTCAAGGCTCACGACAACTGTCTGCAAACGGGTTTCCTCGGTACATCAATACTCATGAATACCCTGACAGAGAATGATATGAACGACATAGCCTACGAACTATTGTTTCAACACAAAAATCCAAGTTGGCTGTATTCTATCGACAATGGTGCAACAACAATTTGGGAACGTTGGAATAGCTATACGAAAGACCGCGGTATGGGACCTCGTGGCATGAATTCATTTAATCATTATGCCTATGGTGCAGTATGCGAATGGATATGGAAGACTGCTGCAGGAATAGCTGCCGACAACAACAATCCAGGTTTCAAACATATCATCATGGCTCCACAGCCCGACAAACGCTTAGGATTCATAGATGCAGAATACCATTCTGAGGCTGGCGTTATTAAGAGCAAATGGAAATACGAAGGCAATAAATGGATATGGACTTTCACTATTCCAGATGGGTCTACAGCCTCGGTAACTATTCCTGGCGAGAGTAGCAAAACTAAGGAATATAAAGCAGGCACTTATACTATCGAAAAAGACGAATAGTCGAATAAGCTTATGCGACTATTCGCATGAGCAAAGATGAATAGTCGCATAAGCAAACACCTATAGTTGCATGGCTTCACACGACTATAGGTGTTTTTTTGTGTCATTTCTTTTGTTATTCCACTCGTTTAGATAAATTTCTCACACTCAAGAATGCAAATACATTAGCATTCTCTTCGTTCAATCGAAATTTTGCATTATCTTTGCAACTAATTACTATTATAATAAGGTATAAAGAAGAAAATGGAATACAATTTCAGAGACATCGAGAAGAAATGGCAACAGAAATGGGTAGAGAATAAGACCTACCATGTTGTAGAAGATGAAGATAAGAAGAAATTCTATGTACTCAACATGTTCCCTTATCCATCAGGAGCCGGACTACATGTTGGCCATCCATTAGGATATATAGCAAGCGACATATATGCACGCTACAAGCGTCTGCAAGGTTTCAACGTTTTGAACCCTATGGGCTACGACGCTTACGGACTCCCTGCTGAGCAGTATGCTATTCAGACTGGTCAGCACCCAGAAAAGACTACCGTTACAAATATCAACCGCTATCGCGAACAGTTGGACAAGATTGGTTTCTCATTTGACTGGGATCGTGAGGTTCGCACTTGTGCTCCTGAGTATTATAAGTGGACACAATGGGCATTCATGAAGATGTTTAACAGCTTCTATTGCTACTCATGCCAAAAGGCTCAGCCAATAGAGAAACTCATTAAGCGCTTCGAAGAGAAGGGTAGTGCCGACCTGAATATTGCTCAGAGCGAGGAACTATCGTTTACTGCTGAGGAGTGGAAGGCTATGAGCGAAAAGGAGCAGCAGCAGGTGTTGATGAACTATCGTATCGCTTATATGGGCGAAACTATGGTTAACTGGTGTCCAGGACTTGGTACTGTGCTTGCCAACGACGAGGTAGTAGACGGAGTGAGCGAGCGTGGTGGATTCCCTGTAATCCAGAAGAAGATGAAGCAATGGTGCTTGCGCGTTAGTGCTTATGCTCAGCGCTTGCTTGATGGTTTGGACACAGTAGATTGGACAGACTCTATAAAGGAAACTCAGCGCAACTGGATTGGCAGAAGCGAGGGTACTGAGATGCAGTTTAAGGTGGCAGACCAGGATATCGACTTCACTATCTTTACCACTCGTGCCGACACCATCTTTGGTGTTACATTCATGGTATTGGCTCCTGAGAGCGAGCTCGTTCAGCAGCTCACAACAGCAGAGCAGAAGGCTGAGGTTGACGAATACTTGGCTTACGTAAAGAAGCGTACTGAGCTCGACCGTATGAGCGACCGCAAGGTTACTGGTGTATTCTCAGGTTCTTACGCTATCAATCCTTTCACAGGCGACAAGATTCCTGTATGGATTTCAGAATATGTACTCGCAGGATATGGTACAGGCGCTATCATGGCTGTGCCAGCTCACGACTCTCGCGACTATGCTTTTGCCAAGCACTTCGGATTGCCTATCATTCCTCTTATCGAGGGTGCTGATGTTAGCGAAGAGAGCTTCGACGCTAAGGAGGGTATAGTTTGCAACTCGCCAGCTGAGGGCAAGCAGACTCTTGATGGTTTCTCTCTCAACGGCTTGAGCGTTAAGGAGGCTATAGCTGCAACAAAGAAGTTTGTTACAGAACATCAGCTCGGAAGAGTGAAGGTGAACTTCCGTCTTCGCGATGCCATCTTCTCTCGTCAGAGATATTGGGGCGAGCCATTCCCTGTTTACTATAAGGACGGCATGCCATATATGATACCAGAAGAGTGTCTGCCTTTGGAACTTCCTGAAATAGATAAGTATGAGCCAACAGAAACTGGCGAACCTCCATTGGGCAGAGCTAAGATGTGGGCTTGGAACACTAAGGAGAATAAGGTTGTTGACAAGCAGTTGGTAGACAACGAGACTGTATTCCCATTAGAGCTCTTCACTATGCCTGGTTTTGCTGGTAGCTCAGCATACTATCTGCGCTATATGGATCCTCACAACGACAAGGCTTTGGTTTCTAAGGAAGTTGACGAATACTGGCAGAATGTAGACCTCTACGTAGGTGGTACAGAGCATGCTACAGGCCACTTGATTTATTCTCGCTTCTGGAACAAGTTCTTGTTCGATAATGGAGTGAGCTGCAAGGAAGAACCATTCCAGAAGCTCGTTAACCAGGGTATGATTCAGGGTCGTTCAAACTTTGTATATCGTATCAATAGCGACGACCACTCTAAGGCTCCTGTATTCGTATCGCTTGGTTTGAAAGACCAGTATGATACTACTCCTATCCACGTAGACGTGAACATCGTGCAGAACGATATCCTTGATACAGAGGCTTTCAAGGCTTGGCGTCCTGAATATAACAACGCAGAGTTCATTCTCGAAGATGGTAAGTATGTTTGCGGATGGGCAGTAGAGAAGATGTCGAAGTCGATGTTCAACGTTGTAAACCCAGACATGATAGTAGAGAAATATGGTGCCGACACCTTGCGTCTTTACGAAATGTTCCTCGGTCCTGTAGAGCAGTCGAAGCCATGGGATACTAACGGTATCGATGGTTGCCACCGCTTCTTGAAGAAGCTTTGGGGACTCTACTTCGGCAGAGCAGAGGGCGAGATTCTTATCAACGACGACGAGCCATCTAAGGATAGCCTCAAGAGCTTGCACAAGCTCATCAAGAAGGTAAGCTTGGACATCGAGAACTTCTCATACAACACTTCTATCTCTGCATTTATGATTGCAGTAAGCGAATTGTCGCAGCAGAAGTGCCACAGCCGCGAGGTATTGAAGACTCTCGCCATATTGATAGCTCCATTTGCTCCTCATATGGCAGAAGAACTTTGGGAAACTCTCGGAGGCGAAGGAAGCATCTGTGATGCAGAATGGCCAGTATGCAACGAAAGCTACTTGGTGGAGAACGAAGTACAGCTGACCATAAGCTTCAACGGTAAGGCTCGCTATCAGATGACATTCCCTGCTGACGCTTCAAACGAAGATATACAGAAGACTGTTCTCGCAGACGAGAAGGCTCTTAAGTATATCGATGGCAAGCAGATTGTGAAGGTTATCGTTGTGCCTAAGAAGATTGTTAACATCGTTATCAAATAAGCATAACTTCAGCCCTATTGTCTCCACTATCTTTGGGGACAATAGGGTTTTTAATTTCCATGTATAACTATAATCCTTAACGACTCTTTGAGAGTTGTAGCATAAAAAAAATAAAATCGCTCCCTATGAAAATGACAAAGCAAGATTTAATTTATGAGGTTAGAGACTATTTCAACATCACGTTGGGATTGATGCTCTATACCTTGGGCTTCACAGTATTTCTGTTGCCATACGAGATTGTGACGGGAGGAATAGCCGGTATTGGTGCTATCGTATTCTATAGCACGGGATTTCCTGTGCAATACACATTCTTTATCATCAATGCCGCTCTTATCATCCTTGCACTAAAAACATTGGGATGGAAATTCCTTACCAAAACCATCTATGCCACATTCATGCTCACCTTTATGCTCGAAGTGGCTCAAGAGATTGTGGTTCAGCCCGATGGCACATTCTATAAGCTACTTGGCGAAGGCAACGACTTCATGTCGCTGGTGATAGGATGTATCATCACGGGTACGGCGCTGGCAGTAGTATTCCTAAATAACGGTAGTACTGGCGGTACGGATATTGTGGCAGCAGTAGTAAACAAATTCCATAACATATCGCTTGGTAAAGCACTTATCATGGTCGACTTCTGCATCATAGGCAGCTGTTTGTTTATAGATTCTTTTGGAGCTATCGACCTTAGATTCCGCAAAGTGGTATTTGGTTTGTGTACCATGCTTATAGAATGTCTGATGCTCGACTATGTGATGTATTGGCAACGCCAGTCGGTACAATTCATGATATTCTCGAAGAAATATCAGGAGATAGCCTTTGCCATAAGTCGCAAGACCGATCACACGCTAACCATCCTCGATGGTCATGGCTTTTGGACAGGTCGCCCTACCAAGGTGCTTTGCTTGTTGGCAAAGAAGCGCGAGAGTGTGCAGATATTCCGTATAGTAAAACAAATAGACCCTAACGCCTTTGTGAGCCAAAGCTCGGTAATAGGAGTATATGGCGAAGGCTTCGACGAAATGAAAGTTAAAGTAAAGGAAGACGAAAAAATATGAAAATAGTATTTGCTACAAATAATCAGCATAAGTTGCAAGAGATACGCGATATCCTTGGCAGCGAGTTTGAAATAGTATCTCTAAAGGATATTGGTTGCGATGTGGATATTCCTGAAACTGGCAACACCCTTGAAGAGAATGCCATGCAGAAGGCACAATATGTTTACGACCACTACAACCTCAGCTGTTTTGCTGACGATACAGGTCTTGAGGTAGAAGCATTGAATGGTGAACCTGGTGTGCATAGCGCACGATATACAGAAGGTACCGACCATGATAGCGAAGCCAATATGGCAAAACTACTTCGCAATCTCGAAGGCAAAGACAACCGTAAGGCTCGTTTCCGCACAGTTATAGCGTTGATACAGAAGCAGGATGTTTGCCCATGCGGATGCACAAGCATCAAGAAGGTAAACAGATTCGAAGGTATCGTTGACGGTAGCATAGCTACAGAGAAGCATGGTACTGCAGGCTTCGGCTACGATCCTATCTTTGTACCAGAAGGCTATGATAAGAGCTTTGCAGAACTTGGCGAAAGCATCAAGAACGGCATCAGCCATAGAGCAAGAGCCGTGGCTAAGCTTGCAGAATATCTTAAGCAGAAATAATGCTAACATAGCTCATGATAAGCAAACTTTCGATACTTATCCCCACATATAATAAAGTATGTCTTGGGCTTGTAGAATTATTACAAGCCCAAGCTTCATTATTATCTGATTTTCATTACGAGATTATCGTTGCCGACGATGGCTCTACAGACAATTCTACTATAGAAGCCAACAAAGCTATAAACAAACTACCAAACTGCCAATATATAGAAAGAAGCATCAATATTGGCAGAGCTGCTATCCGCAATTTCTTAGCTCAAGAGGCTAAATATGCTTGGTTGCTGTATATAGACAGCAATATGAGCGTGGTTAGCGACGATTATATTGCCAAATATAATTCTTGCAAAGAGTACGACGTGATATATGGAGGATATAAAGTGGATAGAAATCAGCCACAGCTGAAAGGTAATCTAAGATATATCTTTGAGTGTGCTGCTTTACAAAACGAAGACTATACTCTACGCCAAAATAATCCTTATGCCGACTTCCACACCTCTAACTTCGTCATCAAACGCAACATAATGCTTACTCATCCTTTCGATGAGCGATTCAAAAAGTATGGTTACGAGGATGTGTTGTTTGGTAAGACTCTTAAGGAATACAACATTAAGATTGAGCATATAGATAATGTCTTGGGCTACGACAACTTTACTTCCAACTACTCTTTTATCCTTAAAACCGAGGAAAGTCTGCATACTCTATATCAGTTTAGAGACGAACTACAAGGGTATTCCAAGATTATCCGCTATGCAAACCTTCTGGAGCGTTGGCATGTAAGCTGTATATGTAAAAAGCTGTTTCCACTACTAAGTCTTGGCATAAAAGCAAGGCTTACAGGCAATAAACCAAGCATTTTTCTGTTTAATGTATATAAACTAATGTATTATATATCACTCTCATGAAAAAAATAGCTTTAGCATTCATCATCATATTATTATCCACAGTTTCTATGCTTGCTGATGGCGTAGGAACATGGAAAAACTATCTTTCATACTATGAGCCTACAGAGATAGAGAAGGGTAGTGGCAATATACTATATGTATTGGCTTCCAACGGATTATACACATATAATACTAACGACCAAAGTATTCAGACCTTTGATAAAACGAATGGTTTGTCGGATTGTACCATCTCGCATATAAAATGGAATAAGAATACCAAAAATCTTATTATAGTCTATGATAATGCCAATATCGACATAATGTATGGCAATAGTAATAGCGATGTCGTAAACATCTCTGACTATTATTCTAAATCGATGACAGAAGACAAAACCGTGAACAATATATATATATATGGTAAGCACGCCTTGTTGGCTACTGCCTTCGGTATCGTTGACGTGAATATGGATAATTGCGAGATAAGCAATACATATAATATAGGTATCAACGTAGACTATTGCTATATAAATAATAATACCATCTATGCCGCTTCCAAGAGAAATGGCACCTATTCTTGCAGCATGAGCCAAAACATGCTCGATAAGAACAACTGGAAGCGAACAGCTAACTATACAGCTCAGAAGACAGAAGATAAAACCGAACTATTTAATATAGTAAAGACATTAAAGCCTGGCGGTCCAAAGTTTAATAACTTCGGCTGCTTGAAATATAAGTATGGACAACTATATACTTGTGGTAGCGCTCTAAATACAGAAAACTTAGGTTGCATACAAGTATTGAATAATAATAATTGGACTATATATCAAGATAATATTCAAGATATAACCAATATAAAATATCTTGCTACAGCTTCTATAGCCATAGATCCAAAAGATAAAAATCATGTTTTTGCATCAGGTAGAACTGGTATATATGAATTTCAAAATGGTAGCTTCGTACAACATTTCACAGAAGGCAATAGTCCACTAACTGCAGCTTCAACAATTAAACCAACTGACCCTTATAAATTGTTATATATACTTGCTCAAACTGTAGAATATGATAAGGAAGGCAACTTATGGGCTTTGACAAGTCAGACTGCTACTGACAAGCCTTATATGTTTGAATATACAACAAACAAAGAATGGAAAACATGGAGTAATAGTGAGTTGGTTTACAATGATGTAATCCACAACAGAAAATATTCTATGCCTAACATGACTAACTTAACTTTTGATAGTCGTGGGCTAATGTGGTTTGTAAACGACAACTGGCAAACACCTTCAGCATATTGCTATCAACCATCTACAGAAGGTATAAATGGATTTAAAACATTCGTAAACCAAGACGGAACTTCTCTTGTAATAACATACGTTAGATGTGTGGCTGAAGATAAGAATGGCGATATGTGGATAGGCACAAACCAAGGTCCATTATTGCTTGAACAATCAAAGATTACAGAAAAAAATCCTCTGTTTACACAAGTTAAAGTTCCTCGCAACGATGGCACCAACTATGCCGATTATCTTCTCTCTGGTGTTGACATAGCAAGCATCGCTGTTGACGGAGGTAATAGAAAATGGTTTGGCACCTATGGCAACGGAGTATATCTTATTAGCAATGACAACATAAAAGAAATACAGCATTTCACTACAGATAATAGTAGTCTGTTATCAAATAATGTGTTGGCAATAGCTATCAACGACAATACTGGCGAAGTATACTTCGGTACAGATAAGGGATTATGCTCATATATGAGCGATGCTTCAGAACCTGCCGAGGTTATGAATAAAGATAATGTATATGCTTATCCAAATCCTGTGCGCCCAGATTATACAGGACTTATCACCGTGGTAGGACTATCTATGAATGCCGACGTAAAGGTGGTAACATCAAGTGGCGCTCTTGTTGCTCAAGGACGTAGCAATGGTGGTAGCTTTACATGGGATGGCAACGACCTCAGCGGCAAGCGTGTGGCTTCCGGAATCTATATGGTAGAAGCAGCAACTGAAACAGGTGAGAAAGGTGTGGTTTGCAAGATTGCAGTAGTAAATTGAAATATATGAAAAGAACAATTCAGAGAATAGCTGTAGCAAATCCTGCATTATTTGCTATACTATTGTCGGCACCTATAGTATTGTTGGCAATAGCACAGATACTTCCAACCTTCGACGATTGGACTACACTCTCTTCACCAAACTACGATAAGGAATATCTAAAATATTTCCTTCCTTTCGGTACTGTCTGGCGTCCAGGCGATGCTTTGTTAGGATATATAAATGCTATTAACTATAAAGGATTTCCGCTACTTAACCACATATTAATATATATGGCTCATTTAGCGAGCACTTTTATAGTATACAGAATAGCGAAGGTTGCAGGCTTTAATAAGTTTTCCACAAACTTATCAACGCTATTCTTTTATCTTTCTCCATGCGTATGTGGTACAATATATAGTTGTGACGCTCTCAACCAAACCTATTCACATCTATGGGGAATAGCAGCTGTGTATTCTTACCTTATATATAATAATAAGAAAAGATACATACTTTGGACTATATTCATATTTCTTGCCGCACTCTCTAAGGACAACGGAATAGCATGGAGCATAGTTCCACCAATAGTAGCCATGGGCTTGGGTAAAGAGAGTTCTAAAGGTATTCTTAAGTCAATAGCTTTTGGACTTGGTATAGCTATTGTTTATGCCATTATTAGATTATCTCTGCCAACAACCTACATCAATAATGGTTCTCACGTAGAACAAATGATGAGCCTTGGCAGTAAGATAAAAGGATTAGCTATATGGATAGGATATACATGGTTTGCTGCCGACTATATTTATATAGTTCATGAGAACAGCAGAAACATCATATTATTCCTAATAACATTCGTGCTCTCTGCACCATTCATATTCTATTGCTTCTTCAGCAATATCAAAAACTTGGCAAAGCAGTCTACTATATTGCTATTATTAGCTATTGTTATCTGCGCTTCACCAAACTTGCTGATAAGTATGAGTGTGATGAATGCTTATTGCACCTTAGGATTGGCAGCAATACTTCTTGGACAACTTATCAACAATAATGTGGATAAACATAGGATAATAACAATATTAGCTATATTCTATGTATGCACAGCCATATTTACAGACATCCATCATTGGTATAAATCATGGCAAACATCATTGCCTTCGAAATATATATCTGAAGAGATTATTAAAAAGACTGGTAAACCTGTATCAAAGGCTTATTGTATATTGATAAACAACGAAAAGAAATATTCTTCATTCTGTGTGCCTACTGACGAAACTGTAGGGTGGGGAATAGCAATGATGCATGCTACTGGTTATAAATGGCCACAAGAGGTTAAAGATACTACACTATCTATAACAGATGCAACGCAAGACCATATCAACAAATTGTCTGCAACTGCTCTTAAAAATGGTTATGAGTGTGTGTGGATAGTATATCCTGATAGTACTAGCGTTATTCGATGACAACGATAATAAAATAATAGAAAACAAGCATATATCAATGAAAATAATATCTATAATAATTCCTTGCCATAATGAAGAAAACAATATCTCTATATTGGCTGAGAATATTGTCAGTATGGCAAACAAACTTCCACAATATTCATGGCAGGTTATCTTTGTCGACGATGGTAGCAAAGATAATACTGTGGAAAAGATAAGGGAAGTGATTGCTCAGAACAAGATGTTCTCTTATATATCCTTCTCACGAAATTTTGGTAAAGAAGAGGCTATCTTGGCTGGGCTTGATAATGCTACTGGTAATTGTGCCATTATTATGGATGCCGACCTACAACATCCTGTAAACACTATTCCTGACATGATAAAGGAATGGGAGAACGGCTACGAGGATGTTTATGGCAAAAGAATATATCGTGGCAAAGAGAGCTGGCTCAGAAAGAAACTTTCGTTGAGCTATTATGCTATATTGCAGAAAATGGCAAATATAGATATATTGCCTAACGTTGGCGACTTCCGTCTTCTTGATAGAAAGTGTATCGATGCTCTGAAGCAAATGCGCGAAACACAAAGGTATACTAAGGGACTTTATTGCTGGATAGGCTTTAAGAAAAAAGAAATATTATTCAATCAAAGCGATAGACAACATGGCAAATCATCATTCAATTTCTTTAAGTTGCTCAATTTCGCCATCGAGGGAATAACATCGTATACAACAACTCCATTGAGGTTATCCACAATATTTGGTATACTTTCATCGCTTTCAGCTTTTATGTATATGATCTTCGTCTTTATAAAGACTATATTGTTTGGCGAAGTTATCCAAGGTTTTCCAACCATAATAATAATAATCCTCTTCTTGGGTGGTATTCAACTAATATCATTGGGCGTTATAGGTGAATATCTGGGAAGAATATTCCACGAAACAAAAAGAAGACCTAATTACATTATAAGAGAAAAAGAAGGACTTTAGCTTTTTAGCTTGTCGTTTATAAAAACAAAAATGGGGATATGCTACAATTGACGTATCCCCATTTTTATTTTGTTTTCTGAATTATCTTTTAGCTTAGCTCAAGCATTCTCAAGATAGGCTTTACTGCATCCTTTGCAACCTCTTGGTCAACATCTACTGTTGGCCATTCATATTTCAAGGTGTTGTATATCTTTTCAAGAGTGTTAAGCTTCATATACTGACATTCGTTGCATGAGCATCCTAAGCCGCCCTCGCTAACTTCTGGTGGCACAGGATAGAACTTAGCATCAGGACACGAACGTTGCATCTCGTGCAATATACCAGCCTCTGTAGCCACGATAAACTCCTTTGTAGGGTTCTGCTTGGCATAATCAAGCATAGTGGCTGTGCTACCTACTATTTCGGCTGCAGCAATAACAGGACCCTTACATTCCAAGTGAGCCATTACTATAGCATCAGGATGTTCCTCCTTGAGCTTTGCTATGGCTGCTACAGAGAAGCGCTCATGAACATGGCAGCCACCATTCCATAGAAGCATCTTTCTGCCCGTAACTTCGTTGATATAGCTACCGAGGTTATAGTCTGGACCAAAGATGTAATTGTCGCCATCAGGAAGCTTGTCTACCACCTTTTTGGCATTACCACTTGTAACGACAACATCTGTCAACGCCTTTACTGCAGCTGTGGTATTCACATAACTTATCACCTGGTATCCAGGATGCTCGTCCTTAAACTTCTTCAAGTCTTCAGCCTTGCATGAGTCGGCAAGCGAACAACCAGCATTAAGGTCTGGACAAAGCACGGTCTTCTCAGGGCTCAAGAGTTTGCAAGTCTCAGCCATGAAATGTACACCACACATCACCATAACCTTAGCATCGGTGTTAGCAGCCTTACGAGCCAACGCCAATGAGTCGCCAACAAAGTCGGCTACGTCTTGCACATCGCCTACGGTATAGTAGTGCGCAAGGATTATCGCATTCTTCTCTTCGCAAAGTCTGCGTATCTCTTTCTTCAGATCAATGGCTTTGTCGACAGCTTCGTCAACGAAACCTTTATCTTTCCACTCTTTCTTCACCATATATTATTATTATACTTTTATTTATTTAAAAAGAAAAAAAAGATGAATAGTATGATATGCCGTTGATAAGTTGGTAACTTTACAACAAAAAATTTGCATATTAAGTTTTCAACCTTTTATAATGTCTTATCTACATACAGCTATAATATCTTCTTATTGATATATGGTTAGATAGACACTTTATCAACATTATCCACTTTCGGTGCAAAGTTAATAAGTTTATATCTTTTTCTGTTGTTTTTTAGTTGAAAAGTTGCTTAAAAGCACTTTAAAACCATGTGGATATCCATAATCTTCATATACTCTTATCGAATGCTGTGGATATCAACATAGATATTAACAGAGTTATCTACAGGTTTTTCACAATATTTGTGGATAAATAAATGATGTTTGTGATAAAAACTATTCTATATGAATTATTTTTGTTACTTTTGCAGTTGCAATCTATGTTACTAACTATGTAGCCATGATATTGCAAACAAACAAAACCAATAAGACTTATAATGAAAGATATTTGTTGTATCGGACATATTACAAAAGATAAGATTGTTACTCCTCGCAATACTGTTTATATGGCAGGTGGCACATCTTTCTATATGGCGTGGGGTATGAATCAGCTACCACCAAAGGCTTCGTTCCAACTTGTTACAAAGGTTGCCAAAGAAGATATGGCTGAGGTGGAGCGTATGCGTCAGGCTGGCATCGAGGTTGTGTGCCATGATAGTGAGCATACTGTATACTTTGAAAATAAATATGGTGAGAATTCCAACAACCGTACTCAGCGTGTGTTGGCAAAGGCTGATCCTTTTACCATGGACGAAGTAAGAAAGCTTGATGCCAAGATATTCCACCTTGGCACATTGCTCAACGATGATTTTAGTTCTGAGGTAGTGAAGTATCTTTCTACAAAGGGACAAATATCAATAGATGTCCAAGGATATCTTCGTGAGGTTCGTGGCGAGAGTGTTCATGCTATAGAATGGAAAGACAAGAAAGATATTCTTACTTGTACAGACATTCTGAAGCTCAACGAGCATGAAATGGAAGTTATCACATCATATAAGAATCCTCGTACCGTGGCGTTGGCTCTCCACGAACTTGGAGTAAAAGAAGTGGTGATAACTCTTGGCAGCTATGGCTCACTTATATATTTCGATGGCAAATTCTATGAGATTCCTGCATATAAGCCTACAGAATTGGTTGATGCCACAGGTTGTGGTGATACTTATTCTACAGGTTATCTCTATTGTCGTTCACAAGGCATAGGAGTAGAAGAAGCTGGAAAGTTTGCTGCTGCCATGTGTACATTAAAGTTAGAGCATTCGGGTCCTTTCGACCGTAGTATCGAGGACATCAGTAAGATAATTGGATAATCTATCCTTGCTTATAGGTTGCAGAGTGCTCTCCATCCACCATAGTTTGTCGCCCATCTTTTCGGCAAGCATCAGGTCGTGGGTGGAGAGCACTATTGTTTTCTTCATATCGTGTGCAAGATCTCTTAGTAGTTTCATCATTTCCACCTTGCTTTGGAAATCAAGAAACGATGTAGGTTCGTCAAGGAGTATGATAGGAGTTTCTTGAGCCAAGGCTTTGGCAGTCATTATCTTCTGTCGTTCTCCATCGCTGAGCTGACCTATTGGAGTCTTCATATATCTCGATAATCCAACGATATCCACAGTTTTTTCCACAATCTGTTTATCTTCTTCATTCAGCGTTCCCCAGAAGCCTGTATATGGGTTTCTGCCCATGCTTACTATTTCTTCTACCGTGATATTGCCAACGTCCGGTTTATCCGTTAGCACTATGCTTACCATTTGTGCAATATCCTTTTGCGACATATTTTTTAGTTCTATCTTTTTTCCACCATTATTATATATAATATCGCCAGCCAATGGTGGCTGTATACCCATGATGGTTCGTAGGAAAGTAGATTTTCCTATGCCGTTAGGACCTAATAAGCATGTTAGCTCGCCATCCTTAAATTCTGCATTAAGGTTGGTGGCTACTGTTTTCTTGCCGTAGCCTATTGCTAAATTGTGTATTGTTATAGACATTGTGTGGATAATATATGTGGATAACTTATAAGTAATATGCAAAAGTAAGCAATTTCTTTTGTTATTCCACTCACTTACACTACTTTTTGATAAAGTAGGTTGCGTTCGGGAATCCAAAAGAAAAACTTCGTATTTTCTTTTGATATTCCGCTCACTTACACTACTTTTGTACTATGAATAATTCAATCCAAATGTTGATGCAGCAGCGCATATTGCTCGAAATGGAGCATGCCGCTGAGCGTGAGGCTTTCAAAAAGCTTACTGAAACCATGGGATTGCAACGCAAAGTGAAGCGTGGCGATGCATGGTTTCCTATTACTACTGGCAAGGCTTTTTATAATTCCTTAAACCAGTATGTGATAGAAGTGTTTAGAAATGCCGACGAGGATACTGATCATAATTTTGAATATGGCAAGCCTTTGATGTTTTTCAGCATTAATGGTGATAAGCCACATTATTATAATATATCAGCCAACGTTTCTTATGTTGATGGCAATCGCATGCTTGTTGTGTTGCCTTCTGCTGATAGTGCCGCATCGTTGATGCAGGTAGAAGGTTTGGGTGTACAACTCTCGTTTGACGAAACAAGCTATCGTGCTATGTTTGATGCTTTAGACAGAGTTATCAAAGCTAAGAATGGCAGGTTGGCTTATCTTCGCGACTTGTTTGCATCAAAAGTTCCTGCAGCCACATTCTCATTCTCTGATATTTCGCTTCCTTGGCTCAATGCCACTCAGCAACATGCTGTCAACGAGGTGTTGCGTGCAAAGGATGTTGCTATTGTCCACGGACCTCCTGGAACTGGCAAGACTACAACTCTCGTTGAAGCTATCAACGAGACATTGGCTCGCGAAAGTCAGGTACTGGTATGTGCACAGAGCAATATGGCTGTCGACTGGATAAGTGAACAGTTGGTAGACCGTGGAATAAACGTGTTGCGCATAGGCAATCCTACTCGTGTCAACGATAAGATGCTTGGCTTCACTTATGAGCGTCGTTTCGAGGCTCACCCAGATTATTCGCAACTTTGGGCTATACGCAAAGCCATTCGTGAGTTGCGTATGCAGCGAAAGGGTAGAACTGAGAATTGGCATCAGAAGATGGATCGTCTAAGGAGTCGTGCTACAGAATTAGAGATTTCTATCAATGCCGACCTCTTTGGGCAGGCTCGTGTTATTGCTTCTACATTGGTAGGAGCATCAAACAAGATTCTTGATGGTCAGCATTATTCCACACTCTTCATAGATGAAGCTGCTCAGGCGCTCGAGCCTGCTTGCTGGATAGCCATACGAAGAGCAAACCGTGTGATTCTTGCTGGCGACCATTGTCAGTTGCCACCAACGGTAAAGAGTATTGCTGCACTAAAGGCAGGATTAGGAAAAACTCTTATGGAGCGCATCGTAGATAGTAAACCAGAAGTGGTGACGCTTCTCGATACTCAATATCGTATGAACGAGGAGATAATGCGTTTCTCAAGCTCTTGGTTCTATGATGGTAAGGTGAAGGCGTCTCCAATAACAGCACATCGTGGAATCCTCGACTATGATACTCCTATAGAATGGATAGACGATGTAGCCAACGATGATGAAACCGTTGGCGAAACCTTCGTTGGCGAGACTTTCGGACGTATTAATAAGGTGGAAGCACGACAGGTGATGGAACTCTTGCAGGCTTATTTCGAGAAAATAGGCAAACAGCGTATCCTTGACGAGAGCATCGATGTAGGTATCATTTCGCCTTATCGTGCACAGGTGCAGTATCTTCGCCACCTTATCAAGAAAGAAACTTTCTTCAAACCTTTCCGTCATCTGTTGTCGGTAAATACCGTAGATGGTTTCCAAGGTCAAGAGCGAGATGTTATCATAGTTTCTCTTGTGCGTAGCAACAACGATGGTCAGATAGGCTTTTTGCGCGATTTGCGTCGTATGAATGTTGCTATGACTCGTGCTCGTTCAAAGCTCATCATCATTGGCGACCACGAAACTCTTGCTCATCATGAGTTTTATAATAAATTGTATGAATATATAAAGAAACATAAAACGGATAATTTTTAACATCATTTGTGTGTGATATCTCAATAGTTTGGAATTAAAAACCTATCTTTGCGAAATACAGATGGTATTAATAATAAAAAGAAAGGATTTATTATGAAGAAGTATGTTTGCAACGTATGTGGTTGGGAATACGACCCTGAAGTTGGTGATCCTGAGAACGGTATAGCTCCAGGTACAGCTTTCGAAGATATTCCAGACGATTGGGTATGCCCACTTTGTGGTGTTGGAAAAGAAGATTTCAGCCCAATGGAGTAATAAGCTAATAATAGAAAAGAAGGAGGAAACAAAATAGTAATTAAAGGAGGAATCATTATGACAAAGACAAGAGAAATCTACCGTTGCACTATATGTGGCAATGTGGTAGAAGTAGTAAACCCTGGTGCTGTGCTCAGTTGCTGTGGTCAACCAATGATGCTTATGAAAGAAAACACCACAGATGGTGCAAAAGAAAAGCATGTGCCTGTGATAGAGCCTATCGAAGGTGGATATAAAGTAAGTGTGGGCAGCGTTGAGCATCCTATGCTGCCAGAACATTATATCCAATGGATAGAGTTGCTTACTCCTACCGACGTTCTTCGCCATGAACTAAAGCCAGGCGAAAAACCTGAAGCAATATTCTATACCGATGCCAAAAAGGTTACAGCTCGCGAATATTGCAACTTGCATGGACTTTGGAAAGGTGAATAAATGGTAATTTGGCGATATCTTTATTTAATAGCATAGCTCTTTTGATAAGAAATTAAGAGTAGTATGCTTAATCTAAATTGGTCATTAGGATTTATTTGTACTATATGGTAGTAAAAAATCCTAATGACCAATTTGGGATAAAAGGCTATTTCTTTGTGTCTTTCAATTATATTCTGTAACTTTGCAACCAGAATATAACGAATAAAAGATAAAGACATGTCATTAAAATGTGGTATAGTAGGTTTGCCTAACGTAGGTAAGTCTACTCTTTTCAACTGCCTGTCGAGTGCTAAAGCACAGGCTGCCAACTTTCCTTTCTGTACTATCGAGCCAAACCTCGGCGTTATCACCGTTCCTGACGAGCGATTGACAAAGCTCGCTGAGATAGTACATCCTGGACGTATTGTTCCTGCTACTTGCGAGATTGTAGACATTGCCGGATTGGTAAAGGGCGCAAGCAAGGGCGAAGGTCTTGGCAACAAATTCCTTGGCAACATCCGTGAGTGCGACGCTATAATCCATGTAATCCGTTGCTTCGAAGACGACAACATCGTTCGCGAAGGCGGTATGGCTGTAGATCCTATCGAAGACAAGAGCATCATCGATACCGAACTTCAGCTTAAAGACCTTGAGACCGTTGAGTCGCAGCTTCAGAAGAATCAGAAGATTGCTGCCCTTGGCAACAACAAGGATGCAAAGGTGTTGGTAAATGTGTTGCTGGCATACAAAGAGGTGTTGGAACAGGGTAAGAATGCTCGCTCTGTAACATTCGAGAGCAAAGAAGAGCAGCAGGCAGCTCACGATTTGTTCCTCTTGACAACCAAGCCTGTGCTATATGTCGCTAACGTTGATGAGGCTAGTGCCAAGGAGGGTAACGAGTACTCGCGTCGCGTTGAGGCAATAGCCGCAGAAGAAGGTGCAGAGGTAATGGTTATCGCTGCAAAGACAGAGGAAGATATCGCAGGTCTTGAAACTTACGAAGACAAGCAGATGTTCCTTGAGGAATTAGGACTTGAGGAGAGTGGTGTAAACCGCCTTATCAAGAAGGCATACGCTCTCTTGAACCTTGAAACCTTTATCACCGCAGGCGCAATGGAGGTAAAGGCTTGGACTTACCACAAGGGATGGAAGGCTCCACAATGTGCAGGTGTTATCCATACCGACTTCGAGAAGGGTTTTATCCGCGCCGAAGTTATCAAATACGAAGACTATTTGAAGTATGGTTCTGAGGCTGCAGTTCGCGAAGCTGGTAAGCTTGGCATCGAAGGCAAGGAGTATGTTGTGCAGGATGGTGACATCATGCATTTCCGCTTCAACGTCTAAGCATTTTATAAGAAATATAGAACCTCTATTTTATAAATAGACTATGATAGACCTATTATCATATATATTTTGGAGTCCAGACGAAACATTTCTCCGTTTTGGTAGCTTTGCCATAAGATACTATTCGCTATGCTGGCTTATCGGATTGGCAGGTGGCTACTTCATGGTGAAATGGCTCTATAAGGATCAGAAGTTGTCAGAGTCACTCTTCGAACCTCTGTTTCTGTATTGCTTCATCGGCATTCTCGTAGGAGCACGCCTCGGTCATTGCTTGTTCTATGACCCAGGCTACTATCTCTCATCTTTCGACCATGTGATAGAGATGCTCATACCTATGCGCCACATGGCAGACGGCTCGTGGAAGTTTACTGGCTACGAGGGATTGGCTAGTCATGGTGGAACTCTTGGACTTATGATAGCCCTATGGGCATATTGCCGTAGAACAAAGATGAACATCTGGCATGTGCTCGACGATATTGCTATTGCCACACCTATCACGGCATGTTTTATCCGTTTGGGCAACCTCATGAATTCTGAGATTATCGGTAAAGTTACTGATGTGCCTTGGGCATTTATCTTTGCCAAGGTCGACCAATATCCACGCCATCCGGGTCAGCTCTATGAGGCTATAGCTTATGCCGTATTCTTCTTTATAGGCTGGGCTATATATAAGAAATGTAAGAATCGCGTTGGCACAGGCTTCTTCTTCGGACTTTGTCTTGCGTTGATTTTCACCTTCCGTTTCTTCATCGAGTTCACAAAAGATATCCAAGTAGACTTCGAAGCAGGCATGCTTCTCGATATGGGACAAATACTCAGTATCCCATTCATTATCATCGGTATAGCATGTATGATAGGAGGTAAATGGATGAAGAAATTAGGCGCAAAATAAGTATTTAGTTTTAAAAAATCAAAATTTAAGGCTACTTATCAAATATTCATGGCAAAAGCAGTTGTTTTTCTCATAGAAATCAGCTACTTTTGCCATGTTGATTTTATATCAATAGCTAACTAACTACTACAGCTACTAGATAGAACTGCAAAGTATTCATATTTAAAACTATAGTAATATTTACTAAAACCTAAATACTTATGAACAAATTATTTACTCTTACAGCACTTGGACTATTAGTTTCATTAAGTGCTACCGCACAGAAAGTTCGCAAGACTTGGGACTTCCGCGAAGGCTTCAGCACAGCTACTGTAGCTAATCTTGCTGCCGATATGGAGCAGAATGGTGCAGACGCCCATTGGCGTAACTGGGAAAAGAATGCTTCTGATGCAGGCAAGTATGGTGACACATACTGGGCTGCTAATTCTGGTACAACTGTCAACGACGACAACGAACTTTGTACAGTTGTTAATGGCGAGTACATTCCTATTCCAGAAACACAGGGTCTTAACATGAAGGGTATCAAGGCCAAGGGTCTTATCCTTGCTACCAACTATCCTACAGCCGAGAACGAAGGTTCACCTAACGGCATGTATCCTTATGGTAGTGGCTTTATTTGGATGAATGGTAAGAATCTTACCTTTACTATCAATCAGGTTAAGAAGGGTGAAACTCTCCGCATTGGTGTAGAGAGCCACAAGAATACTGAGGCTCGTGGTATCAACGTTATCGTTGATGGCGAAACTCTTGCTCCTGTAGAGGGCGAGCAGGTTCCTAAGTTCTTCAACGAGGTTGTATACAATATTCCTGACGATACACCAGACGTTGACGACTACACTCCAGTGCAGATTAAGTCTACCAACGGTTGCCACATCTATTATATGATAGTAGGCACAGGCGACGATCCTAACGCCAATAAGACAAAGGTTGGTTACCTCTATGGTGGTGCTAAGGACGATGAGCAGGCTCTTAAGCTTCTTGAAGGCAACGAGCAGTATATCGTTACTCCTATTGATGTAACTGGCGACGTTAGCCTCGTAACAGCTGACTCTCTCCGTGGTTTCGATGTTACCGTAGCAAGCTCTACCATCGCTGCCGACAACTCTATGGTTGGAGTATTGAAAGAGGCTTTGCCTTGGACTCCAGTCCTCAACCTCAATCCTGCTCTCTATGCAGCATGGGGATATGGAGAGGCTGTTCCTACAAAAGGTTTCTCTGGTGCAACAAACAATTCAAAGAACGACCTCTATAAGGGTCTCACTCTTATTTCAGCAACAGACGCAGGTCTTGAGGAAGGTTGGGAAGGTATTGCTTACACCAATGGTAGTGCTAACGTAACAGGTGTAAACCTTGGTGCTTACTTTGCAGCTGACGACACCTTGGCTGTAGCTCCTGGTAGTACAACTGTACTTACACATGCTCACAACATCGCTCACAACGGTTATATTTACTTGCCTTTAACTCAGGAAGTTCTTGCCGACGCTTATGCTGACTATGTTCCAACATTGTTTGCTAATGCTATCGGCATGCTCAAAGGTTCAAAGAGCGACATCAGCAAGGTTCCTGCTCCTACATTCAGCTTGGAATACAAGAACCTCAACACTAACGTTACTATCAAGAGCGTAAACAAGAATGCAAAGATATACTATACTGTAGACGGCACAGAGCCTACCACAGAGAGCACTCCTTATGAGGGTACATTCAACCTCACAAGCGAGACAACTGTTAAGGCTGTAGCTATTGCTGAGGGTTATCTCGTTAGCGATGCTGCTGAACAGTTGGTAGAAATGAAGCATCAGGCTGTAGCTCCTACTATCAGCACAGCTATGGAAGATGGCAAGACTACTGTTACCATCACTTGCGATTCTCCAGACGTAGACATCTGGTACAACTACTCAGAAAAGGCTGACTCTACACAGAGCACCAAGTATACAGAGCCTATCGTTCTCCGTGATAGCAAGACAATCTCTGCATTTGCTGTTAGCAAGGCTCTCGTTCAGAGCGAACTCTCTACACAGACTATAAATATTCAGAAGCCAAGCCTCCGCATCGATGCTATTGCTCATATGGATGCTAACCCAGAGGAATATAATGGTGGCAAGACTTCTACAGCTTACTACTTCTCATGGGGTAAGAGCAAGACTGCATATCCTTACTATGATGAGAGCGTTTACGAAGTTGTAAAGGGTTCTGATGGTTTGGATTCTATCGTTTATACTAAGCTCAATGCTGAAGAGGTTGTTGACTTCAACAATGGTTGGAAGGTTGTTTCTCGTGGTCATGTGATGATTTGGGAAAACATCAAGCCTGGTACCAACGTCGGTGATGGCTCTGCTTACAATCCTGCTACTGTTGACGACGTAGATACTCTCGTTACTAACTACTACATCAACATTGGTGAGTGGAACACAGCAAACCCTGCAAGTGGTACAATCGCAACAACAGTTAAGCATGCTGGTCCTTTCGATATCGTATCATTCATCTCTAATGGTAGCGACGGCACTCCACGCATCGTATTCGAGGTTTCTAAGGATAGCACAGAGTGGACACAGGTAGGCGACACAATCAATATGCCTGCAAACGAGAAGCGCTTGTACAGAAAGTATACACGTAGCTACGAGAATACTGACGAGGTATATGTTCGCGCACGTATTGCTGCTGGCAACTCTAAGGCTGGATTCTATGATATCTATCTCATGAACCATGGTGAGAAGTCTATCGCTCGTGAAAACGAACTTGCTACAGGTATCGAGGAAATCACCAACGCTACAGCTAACCGCAAGGCTACTCCTGCTGCCATCTATAGCATCAATGGTACACGCCTAAGCACTATGCAGCGTGGCATCAACATCGTTAAGATGAGCAATGGTGAAACAAAGAAAGTTATCGTAAGATAAGTTTTTATATAAACTGTAATTACTAAAAGAAGGGGCTATCTTCATTGCGAAGATAGCCCCCTTTTAGTTTTTATAATGTTAATAGTCTGTTGCTATTTTATTGTGTTATTATCTCTTGTTTTTGTTTTCTACCATAGCTGCCATTTTCTTAAGCCATTTTTCGCGAGTGCGCTTCCAGCGGTTGTGAGTCCAAAGCCAATAAGCAGGCTGTCGCTGAATAGTCTTCTCAAGTTCACGGAAATACATCTCTGTGATATCGAAGTCCTTATAGTCTTTAGGTTTATCTGTCAGAAGTTTGAATTCTCCTTTATAATAACCGCGCTTCACTCTCTGCATGTCGAGATAATAAACGGCGAAGTTAGCCTTCTTTGCTATCTTCTCAGTACCTGTCAATACAGGTGTGTCGTGGTTCAAGAAGTTGGTCCAATAGTGTATGTTGTTCCAATGTGGCACTTGGTCGGCAATGAAGCCAATAACAATATGCTTGCCTTCTTGTCGCATTTTCACTATCTTTCTCAATGTTTCTGCCATAGGAATGCTGATGGCGCCAAGGCGATTGCGTAGATATAGGAATATCTTATCGAAGATAGGATTCTCTAATACGTGATAAATCTGTCCGAAGGTGATATCTTCACCTGCCCATAGTGGTAACGAAGTAACCCATTCCCAATTGCAATAATGACCTAAGTACACGGCACACGACTGTCCTTTTTGGCACGATTCTCTTATCTTCTCCACGCCTGTAAACTGCATACGCTTCATCACTTGCTTCTTGCTCATAGTAAAGAGTTTGATGCTCTCTACTATATAGTCGCAAAACCAAGAATAGAATTCTTTTTCTATTTTCAAGCGCTCAGCCTCGCTCTTTTCAGGGAAGCTATCTGCAAGATGCTTCTTTACTAATGGTCGTCGATATTTCACGACATAAAAAACCAAGTAGAACAAGCCGTCGCTTACCAAGTATAAAACCCTGAGCGGCAGTAGCGACATCAGATACCAGATGCCGAAAGCTATGCCATATAACATCTTTTTCATAAATATCAAATTATGAATGTTGGATTCTTATTGAATTGCTTTAATCAAATTACTAATGTTTAATTTTCTCAAAAACCTTTTGAAAGTACAGTCGTAGCAGCATTTCGCGAGCTGCTGTTATGCGTTTTGCTTTAGGCAAATATGAGTTCTCTGCTCTTGTTTGCTCCTCGTTGTAGCTATACGACTGCTCCACGGTTATGGAATTGTCTAATAGGTTGTTGCCTAACTTCATATAGTCGGTATTTTTGAATGCAAAAGGTGCAAGGGTTGCCACCATATCGTAGTGACATCCCCATTTCTTTGGATGTATTGGATAATTTGTGCCACGAAGATAAGGAGGCAAATAGATATATAGCGGTACTGAGTTTTGCCATCTTTTACCTATTACGTTGTAATTCAAAATAGAGCGCACGTTATGGTCGCCCGTAATCATGATTATTGTATTCTCGGCGGCTGGCGATTTCTTAAACTCATCAAGGAAATGGACAAGGCAAATATCGAAATATTGTAATGCTTTTAAGTATTTTTCTACCACTTCTTCGCCCACGTTGTTAAAACATTTTTGCTTGCAGAAATTCTTTGGTAGTGTAGGCACCTTGGCATGACTTGGAATATCCAATGGTGGATGATTGGTTGTAGTCATAGCCATTATCATCTGTGGTTGTGTTGTCTTCTCGTTGAGTCTACGTAGTAGCACATTTAGCATATACTCGTCGTAAACACCAATGCTATTATATTCAGCCTTTGGTTCTTCCTTCAGTATCTCAAACTTTCCTGTGAGCTTACTGAACTTCTGCATTTTAAGCGCATCATTACAGTTTTCCCACGACAAGTCCATACCTGACAGGAATTCGCAGCTATAGCCGCTATTTATAAATGGAATGGCTATTGACGATGGCAAACAATATTTGCGATATACTGAACGAAAAACTCGTGGATATGGAGTTGAAACCGTGATGTTTTCTATAGTAGCTATTGTTCCATTTCTAACAGATTGGAAATTGTCGAATACTATATCTTGTGCAAAATGTTTCTCCATGCCACATTGTATGGCTGTTCCCATGTGTAGCAGATAATTGCTCCAACTCTCACAACATAGCAACAAAATGTTTGGTTGCTTATGTTTTAGCGTGTCGCCAGCATGGCTGAATAGCACTTTGCGCAAGTTGCTTAATGTATCGTTGGTAAGTGGAATATTAGTATCAACAACAATATCGAAAGCCTCTTTCAAATCCTTAAACCCATATTCCTTTAAGAGTGCCTGTGTGGTTTTCATGTCGAAAACTACCGATTTTTCCTTTATGGCTTTCTTTAGCATATAAGGGGCATTAGGAATAATATTGTTAATACGTTCTTCGGTCGACACCACAAGGTCTTCCACCTGTAATGGAAACCTGCCTACAGAGCCTCGCAAACATACCACCAATACAGCCAAATATATTACCACACGTATTGTTAGTACCTTATAAGATAATTGGGCTATAGCATCGTTGTTATTCGTTGTATCTATTACTTTTGAGTATGCCCAATTAGTAGCTTTCTTGGCAATAAAGCCTATAGCGCTTACTCCTAAAAACATCCATACAACAGGGTAGTCGTCCCAAATAGTTTGGATTAAACTTAAAGGTTCTTCGTCGAAAAAGTCGAAGAAGGTGATAGAAATATGGCTATTAAAATTGATGAAATAGCACAGGTCGATGGAAGAGAGTATGGCGAGTGCCACTATTGCTACCATATAATACCAGCTACAGAAGTTCTTTAGCCATTGGCGTAAGCGTAATGAGGCTACGAGTGGTTGTATCAGCATAATCACCGTAGGCAACAATGCTACGTAGGCTGTTATTTGAATGTCGAAACGTACAGCATTGTAAACAACCATCGGTATATCGCCGATATTTTCAGCGATAACCGATGATGGTACATTCATTATAGTGAAAATAGTGCGCATGAGCATCAGTATGCCCACTACTAATGCAGAAGATATGAGAAGTCCACGCATAAAGGACATCATATATTTTGCTCTCATCTTCAATTTTTGTTTAAATCTTCAATACTTAAAGTTCGTTCCTTACATTATACTTGCTGCATATCGTGCAACTTACGATAATATCCGTCTTTGTTTATCAACTCTTCGTGCGAACCGCGCTCCACAATCTTACCTTCATGCAGCACGCATATTTCATCGGCATGCTTGATAGTGCTCAAACGGTGAGCCACAGCTATTGTGGTGCGAGTCTTCATGAGTTTCTCCAACGCATCCTGCACCAGTCGCTCGCTCTCTGTATCAAGGGCTGAAGTAGCCTCGTCGAGGATGAGGATAGGAGGATTCTTTAATATAGCACGAGCTATGCTCACACGTTGGCGCTGACCTCCAGATAGTCTGCCACCACGGTCGCCGATGTTGGTATCGAAACCATGTTCCGACTGCATAATGAAGTCGTAGGCATTAGCAATCTTTGCTGCGTTAGCTATTTCTTCGTCGGTAGCATCGGTCTTGCCGAAGCGTATGTTGTCTTTGAATGAAGCATTGAAGAGTATAGCCTCTTGGTTCACGTTGCCCATCAGCTGACGTAGGTCGTGAACGGCAATATCCTTCACGTTGATGCCATCGATGAGCACCTCGCCTTCCTGCACATCGTAGTAGCGTGGAATCAAGTCAACCATCGTACTCTTTCCGCTACCGCTTTGTCCTACCAATGCTATTGTCTTGCCCTTAGGAATAACGAGATTTATGTCTTTAAGCACATACACCAGCTCGTTGCTATTATGGTCGGTATAAGCAAACGACACATGGCGGAATTCTATCTGATGTTTGAATTCTGCAATATGCTCAGGGTTTTCCTTGTCTTTTATCTCTACCTCAGCTCTCAGAATCTTGTCGATACGATCCATAGAAGCCAATCCCTTAGGAATATTGTATGTAGCCTTAGAGAAGTCTTTCAGAGGGTTGATGATGCTGTATAACATCACGAGGTAGAAGATGATGGTTGGACCATCGATGCGACCATAGTCGAGCACCAAGATACCGCCAAACCACAATACTATCACGATGAGTATTGTACCCAAGAATTCGCTCATAGGATGAGCCATCTGCTGACGAATGTTCACTCTCATGATATGGTCGCGATATTCGCCATTCACCTTTGCAAAGCTTTGGTTCATCTTTTCTTCGGCACAGAAAGCCTTGATGATGCGTAGTCCGCCCAAGGTTTCTTCCACCATGCTCATGGTGTCGCTCCATAGGCTTTGCGCCTCAGTACTCTTGGCTTTCAACTTTCTGCCCACTACGCCCATAAACCATCCGAAGCATGGCACAAATATTATGGTAAACAATGTGAGCTGCCAGCTGATAACCACAAGAGCTGCGAAATAAGAGATTATAAGAATAGGGTTCTTAAACAGCATGTCGAGCGACGACATGATGCTGTTTTCAACCTCCTGCACATCACCACTCATACGAGCTAAGATATCGCCCTTGCGCTCTTCGCTAAAGAATCCCAACGACAGCGAGTTTATCTTTTGGTAAAGCTGATTGCGAATGTCGCGCACAATACCAGTACGAATAGGGATGATAGTGGCTGACGAAAGGAAGTAGGCTCCCGTCTTCAAGAAAGTCATGAAGGCGAGGAATAATCCTATCACCAGCAACGCTGTCGAAGCACTATACTCGATGATGAAGTTCTGTATGTAGAAATACAGGTTGTTTGTAGCCACCTCTTTTGCTGTGCTCCATGTGCCGTCCCAAGTCATCAAGTCGTTGGCACGGATGCCGCCATCTACCTGAAACAAGATTTGCAATATTGGTATCAGAGCAGCAAACGAGAATATGTTGAGTATTGCCGACAATATGTTGAAGACGATGCTCAACGTCAGGAATTTCTTGTATGGCGGCACAAACCGCTTTAGTATTTGCAGGAATTCTTTCATTGGTATTCTCTCTCTTTGCGTTGATATTAAATTTCCTCTCCAAAGAGAGTAGCCGAAGTAGAGCCTGTGATGCGCACTTTAACTCTGTCGCCAGGCTTATGGTTGTTGCGAGCTATTACTACAGCCTTGTTTTGCTCTGTGCGTCCCATCATTTGCTCACGGCTGCGCTTAGCAAACGATTCTATCAATATTTCAAACTCCTTGCCTTCGTCTTGCTTGTTGCGCTCAGCGCTCATCTGAGTCTGAAGCTGTATAAGCTCGTTGAGTCGCTCTATCTTTGTTTCCTCAGAAACGTTGTCAGGCAAATGCTTAGCTGCATAGGTGCCAGGGCGCTCAGAATATTTAAACATAAAGGCAGAGTCGAAACCTACCTCGCGTACAAGGTCGAGAGTTTGCTGATGGTCTTCAGGAGTCTCGTCATGATAGCCAACAAAGATGTCGGTAGTGAGTCCGCAACCAGGTATAATTCTTCTTATAGCCTCCACATGGTCGAGATATTCCTGGCGTGTATATTTACGGTTCATTAGCTTCAATATCTTGTCGCTTCCGCTCTGCACAGGGAAGTGGATATGCTTGCAGATGTTTGGCTCGTCGGCAATAGCGTGAAGAATATCTTCTGTCATATCCTCAGGGTTAGAGGTGGTGAAGCGCACACGCATATCTGGTACCTCATGGGCTACTGTGCGCAATAGTTCGGCAAACGAGGTGCCATTTTCTGGGCGTGAACCATTAGGCAACAAGCCATACGAGTTAACGTTCTGTCCCAATAGTGTAACCTCTTTGAAGCCACGGTCGTGAAGGTCGCGTACCTCAGCCAATATGCTCTCTACATCGCGGCTACGCTCACGTCCACGAGTGTAAGGCACGATGCAATAGTGGCAGAAATTGTTGCAACCACGCATGATGCTCACAAATCCGCTCACACGGTTGCCGCCCAATCTTTGTGGTATTACGTCGCGATAGGTTTCTGTCAACGAGAGCTTGATGTCGATAGCGTTGGTGCCATTTTCGCATTGCGCTGTCATATCAGGCAAGTTGAGATATGAGTCAGGACCACATACCAAGTTGGCATGGTGGTTCTGTATCAAGTCGTCTTTCACGCGCTCTGCCATACATCCCAGCACTCCGATGATGAGTGGTGTTTCGCGCTTCTTGCCCATAGCGTGCAGAATGTCGAGGCGATTAATCACCTTGTTTTCCGCATTTTCGCGAATAGAGCAAGTGTTTAGAAATATGGCGTCGGCTTCGTTTTCGTTGTCGCACACCTCGTATCCAGCCATCTTCATTATTGATGCCACCAACTCAGAGTCGGCAACATTCATCTGGCATCCGTAAGTCTCAATATATAATTTTTTCATTCTTTTCTATATATACATATTTATATTATGGCTGCAAAGTTAATTATTTTTCGCCACATAAACTAATTATCGTGCGTTCTTTCCTATTATCATGCCTTTAGAAAGCCATAGAAACAGAAAATAGAAAGCCACACCTGTTATCAATCCTGCTATTGCGTCGATGGCATAGTGGGCAAGGATGTAAACCGTGGCAAAGCACATCAGCACATAGAATGGCAACATAAAAAGCAGCAATTTCTTTGAACCGCTGTGCCATGCCAATAGCATCAGAATCGTTGTTACACCAACATGCGAACTTGGGAAAGCTGCCGTTGGACGTTCGCCTGCATCGTGGGCTTGCTCTACAAAGTGGTAGAACAATCCGTCCTTCCATCCTGGGCTTATCATGCGCTCAGCATGGGTGGAGAAATAGTCGTTAAGGTTGGGGAATATTCCATGTGCAATATCGCTCATTCCTACAGCCTGATAGTAATACTGCGGTCCGGTGACGGGCAGATAGATATAAATCACGTAGTAGGCGAAGAACGAGGCAAGGATGATAAACGATGCTCGCTCAAACTCTGCATAGCGACAGAAGAAATAATACACCACCACCATAGCTATAAGCGGATAATAGCTGGCGTAGCCAAGGTCCATCAGTTCGCTAAACCAATGCCACGGTATGGCTTGGTGGAACAATAGGGCTGGCTGACAGCCAAATACGCTCTGTTCTGCCGAAGCAAAGATATGGTCGAGGTTAGGGAACACTCTGTTTATCTCGAAAGTATCAGGATACCACCATCCTAATAATGCCAACTGCACCAATATTCTAAGCAACCTTGTGGCTCTGCATGGCAGTAGCCTGTATACAAGCCACAATCCGAGAGTGCAAGCCAACACTCGCAGTCTGCCCCATATCATGGCGTCTGGATGCTGAAGCTTGGTAGATATAAAGAGCACCGTGAATAGCGTGAGCACAGTATATGCCACCACCACCCATTCTATGGCGAAGAGTCCGCGTTGAGGCTTCTTTTCTATGCTGAATATTTCGAGTATAGGATTCTTCTTTTTCATAGCCAGTTGTTCTCCTTATACCATTTTATTGTTTCGTGAGTGCCACGCTTAAGGTCGTATTCAGGCTTATAGCCTAATTCCTTTATTGCAGGCATAATGTCGCAACGCCAGTTGCGCTGTTTCAGTATGTTGTATTTGTCGCAGTTCAGTGCCGACACCTTTCCTGTGGCTTTGCCCATCATCTCGGCAACCGTAGTCACCACCTTTAGCACCCATATTGGAGCCGTAATGCGCAGCCACCATGGTTTGCCCAGTTCTTCGTGTATATAGTTGCTGAAGTCGGCAGAACGATACACGTTGCCATCAGAAAGGAAATATTTTCTACCATTCTGTCCCTTCTCTAAAGCCAAGAACACCGCCTGCACCACATCCATCACATACACAAATGTGATGTCTTGCTGCTTGTAGCCCACAGCAAAGTCAATATGCTGTTTTATGCTCTTTGCCATCAAGAAATAGTCTTTTTCTCTTGGTCCATAAACGCCAGTAGGGCGAAGCGTAACGCAAGGAAAGTCCGTTAGACTGTCGAGAAATTGTTCTGCAGCCAACTTGCTTCTGCCATATTCGGTATTAGGCTGTGGAGTGTCGCCATCGGTAATCTCCTGATAAGGCATCTGCTCTCTTATTGCACCGAAAATGCTTAGCGAGCTCAGATAAACCATCTTTTTTATAGGCATTCCAAGAGCCTTGATAGCATTCACCAGGTTCATTGTGCCTTGAGTGTTCACCTTGCGGAATGTTTCTGGGTTCATACATTTCGTCACACCTGCAGCATGCACCACATAGTCGAAATCATGATCTTTTAGTTGTTCCTTCAGTTTGTCTTCTGAGCCCAAGTCGAGCTCTATAAGGTTTATTCTCTTGTCGGTGAGATAAGTAAGCGGACTGCTCTTGCGTATGGCTGCCCATACGTCCATGCCTTTGTCTAAGGCTTCTTTGACTATAAAACTGCCAATGAAGCCGCTGGCGCCAGTAATAAGTATCTTCATTATATAGAAATGTCTGTTTCGGGATTATTTTGCAAAGATAGTGCAAGCGAGTGGAATGACAAAACAAAACACGCAGTTTTTGTTTTTCATTCCCGAGCGTAGCCTATCTTATCTAAAGATGCAAGCGAGTGGAATGACAAAACAAAACACGCAGTTTTTGTTTTTCATTCCCGAGCGCCGCCTATCTTATTAAAAGATAGTGCAAGCGAGCGCAATGTTCGAGCATTCCCGTTTTTTGTCATTTGTGTCACTTTTCGGGAATTGTATTTCTGAAAATATCCCTGTTCAATCTTCGCACTATGTTAAATAGTATTGAACAAGATGAAATATTGAACAAAAAGTTCGTTCGTTTAAGCTTTGTTCATTATCTTTGTAGTGTTCAATCAAATTGAACATAACTGATATATTGAACAAATAATATAAAATGATGGCAAACAATATCATAATAAACCAAGCATTGGATGCTCTTAGAGCAAGCCTTCCTATGGGGGATGTTGTGTCAGCAACAGCCGTCAAAGGAAATTGTACCAATGAAAATTATGTCACTGTTAAGATAATGAATGTAGATTTTTTGTGTCATGTAAGGGAAAACATAACCAAGGCTACATTAAATCCGACATTAGCGACTATGCAAACTATGAACAATGACAAGCAGCAAATCTTGCTTGTTACGCAATACGTCACGCCACAGGTATCAATAGAATTGGCAAACAGAGGTATCAACTATCTGGACTGTGCAGGAAACTGTCTTGTCAGATATACAAAGGCAGGAAACTTGATTTTCCAAATATTTAATCAAGGCAGGAAAAATATAGAATCCAAGGTGAAAACCTATCCTGTGTTTCAAGATGCAGGATTGAAGGTCGTGTTTTATCTGCTGCAAAATGCAGACAATATAAAGAAGCCTTACCGAGAGATAAAAGAGCAAATTGGTGTATCTTTGGGAAGCGTGAAAAACGTTTTGGATGAACTTGCAAGACGTGGCTTTGTTTGTGACACTAAAAATGGTCGCATAATAAAAGATAAAAAGCAACTACTTGACTTATGGGTAAGCAATTACAATGAAGTATTGAAACCCAAATTGTTGGTAGGCACAATGGCATTTAGAACAGAAGAGAACAGAAGTGAGTGGAAAAACATTGCATTGCCAAAGGGTATGTCATGGGGAGGAGAACCTGCCGCAAACTTGACGGATGGCTACTTACAACCAGGAATTTTCGACATATACACGGAAATACCTGCAGCACATCTTATACGAACAGGTGTCGTTAAGCAAGATGCAAATGGGGAAATTCATCTGTACAACAAATTTTGGAATTGGGAAACAGACAACAGAACAGTTCCGGCTATATTAATCTATGCAGACTTGATGGGTAGTGGCAACAGTCGCTGCTTGGAGGCTGCGCAACGCATATTAAGGAATGAGCTTAAAGATTTCGAGTGAAAAGATAAACAATCCATTCCTTGTGGACTTGTTGGAGAAGCTTACAGATAGCTTCCGTAAAATGGATCATGACTTCTTTGTCATAGGAGCCACCGCCAGAGATATAATCATGCAGCAGATGCTGAACACGTCATCACGTAGAAAGACAAGAGACTTGGATTTGGCTATAGCTGTTCCAAACTGGCAGGAATTTGACAAAATCAAAAATAGTTTGATTGCGGATGGTTTCGAGAAAGACAAGGCAAAAACCCAACGCTTCTATTATGGTGACTATGAGATAGATGTTGTTCCGTACGGATATGTCGCCAAGGAAGATGACAACATCTATTGGCCACCCGAAGAAACGATTGCCATGTCCGTAAAAGGGTTTGATGAAGTGCTTTCTGATGCGATAACGGTTAGTATTGATGACAAATTTACCTTAAAGATAGCTTCTTTGCATGGATTATTCTTGCTGAAGTTCAATGCTTGGATGGACAGACATCTAACTACAAACAAGGATGCAGAGGATATGTCGTTCATATTGGATAACTACCTTATGGCAAACTTGAGTCGAGAAACGTATATGGAAGTGTATGATTGGGAAGATTTTGATGAATATGTGGCTGGTGGCTATTGGCTGGCAAACGATTTGGTAAAGTTATTGAACCGAGACCAACTTACATATTATGCAGACAAAATTGACGAGGAATTACAGTTGGAGGAGAGAAGCTCTTTGATAAGCCAAACTCTTAATTCACAATCGGGTTTGAATTATGATCAAGTGATTAGAACATGGCAAGTCATTTCAGAAGTGTTTCGCTCTGCTACAGAAGAAATTGATTTATAATGAATCTTGGTATTAAATTATATTTGATAGTAATCATATTGACATTTGATAGTAAGCAAAGAGATGTTTGACAGAAAGCATAGGAATCTTTGATAGAAAGCATAGATTGCTCGAAGTATAGTTTCGAAAACGAACTAAGTTTGTTAAGTTATTGAATGAAAGCTACTTACTACATCGCTACACCTATAATTATCAAATTTGATGATTATATAGTTTTTCTCTTGCGTTTATTAGGAAAATACGCTACAAATACTATAAATATGTGCTTTAATTCCTCCGCATAAAAAAGGCTCGCTATCTTCTCAGACAGCGAGCCTTAACGTTTTAACATTTAACATTTTAATACTTTATAGATTATACGATTCTATAAGTATGTGCAAAGGTAAATGTTTTTTTTCAGATCCTCACCATTTATCGAAGAAAAGAAACAACGAATTTCAAATTATTAGTTTCATTCGTGTCACACGATGATTCTTATCGTTGCTATTTACAATTCAGGTACATCAAAGTCAATCCACTTCACGTTAGGAAAGAATTGCTGATAGTTGTCTTTCGTGATGTCTTGTTGCCATTCTGTGCCATCCATATATTCGATACTGATGCTCACAGGCAACGCACGAACCTTCTCCATACCGATAAAACTGGAGGAAGCCATACGCTTATATTTCTTGCCAGGCTTAAATGGTCCTGTACCCGACACGGTACGCACTTGCAAACCTGGAGTCATGCCCGACGCTACGTCGCCAACAGCGTTTACCGCGCACCACTCCACTTTTACATACTTTGCCACCTTTTCCCTATCGCACATAAAGCCTAAATGAAGCTCCTTAACATTGTAGAGCAGCGTAGGCTTGAGCTTGAAGGTTGAGAACACTACTTGTGCTTGGGCTGCATGGGCAACGACCATCATCGCCAACAGCAGCATCATTCTAAAGATTTTCTTCATACTTTTATATTTTTATACGTTAGTACTTTCGTAGTTTTGTATTTTATTCTTCGGGCAGTAGTACTACGCCCACACGGACCTTTGCGCCACAATGCGGGCAGAAGGTGGTGGTCACTATATCTGTCTTTTCTGTTTCCGAGATTTCGTCTTTATGTGCCTCTGGTTCAGAAGAAGGAGCGGAAACGACGGAGGTAGTAACATCCGGCATATCGCTTTCTTCTATAGGGTAAAACAAGTCAGTAATATCGCAATTTAATACTTCGCAAATCTCGGAAAGTTTTTTCACCGTGGGATTCCCCTTGATGATATTTTTTCTTAGATTGACTGGAGTCATACCGCATTTTTCCGCAAAAGCAGGAATCTTATATCCGCGCTCAATTATGGCGCGACGAACATCAATTTTTGTCTGCATAATTATATGTTTATGTTATTTTCCGATGCAAAGATAACATATATATTTGTTTTCTGCAAGTTTTTATTCAAAAGCACATAGTTTTATCAGTTTATGTCATTTTTCCTTAAGTGGGGAAAAAAGAGGGGGACAAGTCTCGATGAGACTTGTCCCCCCCATGGTTGTATTAACTTAAAACAAATTCTACTTTTCGATTAGAAGTTGTAAACGAGAGAGAACTGGAGGTTCTCACCGCTCAAATCAAGACCGAGGTCTGTGCTTGCTTCAGCGCCATCAACATCTTTCTTGTAGCTTGTGTAGCCCAACCATCCAATCTTTGTGAGGAAAGTGAGGTTCTTTGTAACGTCGATAGAAACACCTGGACGAACACCAATGTACCATGCGTTAGCCTTTGTCTTTGCAGTAACAGTAGTGTTACCTATTTCTTTCTCTACCTTGTCTTCGAAGTGCTTGTAACCGAAGCCACCCTCACCAAATACGCCTACCTTGTTCCACTTAGCGAAAGTGTAACGTACGTATGGCTCGAATGTATAATCGTTAGAAGAAACATCACCCTGCTTAGCGTGCTCAAGACCGAGCTTTACACCGATAGAGAGCTTGTCATCCAACTTGTAACCAAGTTCTGGGATAAGGTTGATAGTAGTCTTTGTATCGCCTTCACCTGGATCTTCAGAATGAAAACTTACACCACCACCAAGATAAACCTGAGCGTTTGCGCTCAATGAAGCTACTACGAAAGCAGCTGCCAATAATAACTTTTTCATAATCTTTTCCTTAAATTACTTTTTTGTTTGTTATCGGCTGCAAAGGTATGTGATTTATCTGTAACAGCGAAACTTTTCTTCGAGAAAAAGTTCATAAAACGAAGTTTAGAACAAAGATAGGGAACTTTTGAGCCAATAATAGCCAGTTTCGCCCGCTATTTCGAACAGTTATTCTTCGTATTTAGATAAAATCTCGTTGCAATAGTTCTTGAAATCATTCCAATGATAGTACGGAGCGATATCTGATTTTATAGGTAGCGTAGCTTCGTCTTCATTGTCAAGAAGCTTGAAAATAATGTCTTCCGACCCTGCTTTGCGATAGAATACGAACTGCAGATTGCAAGCCATAGGGAATATGCGATAGTTGTTCCATCCCTCGTCGTCAATTTGTTCGAGGTCGGCAATCTGCTTACCTGTGCCATTGATGTTTAGCAGACAGGTGAGCGGCATTACCATAGTGTCGTGGCCATAGCGGAGAGTGGCGCCAGGAGCCTTGAGCTTCAAGCAGCTATCAGCCTCATGGATAATCATTTTCAAGAGGTTACGCTGGCTGTAAGGCTGAGTTCCTCCATTGAGAGGCGATGGACCATAGTTGATGTACCACCATGCATTATTGCGAAGCCAGAAGTCGTAAATCTGGTCTTCGTCAAATAGATCGTAGAGAGAAATGGTGTGGCGCAATTCTGTGCTCTGCATATTGCTGGCAAGCTTAAACAATCTGTCGCCAAGCCATGAAGCGTCTATGCTGTCGCGCCAGTAGGTTTCGTTGTTAAATATCTTTCGCATAGTTTTCTCATAGTTTTCATGCTTTTTAGAGAAGGCGTCGTAAGCCTCTTTAGCCTCCTTAGGCATTCGCTTTGAGAAAAGTTGTTTGTCGTCGAAGTTCATGTACCACATATCGTGCTCGCTGGCATCGTGACGAATGTCGAGCTTAGGGTTCATGGCTTTGAGCTGCTGAAGCGCATTTTCCATAGAGAGTATGCAACGAATCACTATGGTAGACTTAGCATCCACTCTAACATCACCCTTGAAAACTTCAGGGAAACGCTCGTACATTCGCTTGGCAATGCCGCGATGTTGCTCAGCACCACGAAGAGTCAGTTCTCCATCGCGCTTCCAAGCCTCGTCCTTTATAGTTTTTATCTTAGAGAGAGTTTCCTCGCCCTTTGCTGTCAGCATGCCTTGCTTTTGAGCTTTAAGCAGCATGTCGTAAGGACGCTCGTAGTCGTTGGTGCCAATAAGATAGCGTGAGCCGTGGCGTCCGTAGTGACTAATATAATAAGGTGTGTACCCCTTAGGTGCAGGAGTGAGCGCCTTATGTGGTCCAGGGTAGGCTACATAGTTGCTTGCAGACAGAGTGATGTCGCGTTTGAAATCTTCGCGTGCTTGCTGAGCCGTTGCAGCAAGCGCCAGCATGAGAGCAGGGATGATAAAAAATAGTTTCTTCATTTTTTCTATTATGATGAAAGTTTATTTTATGTTTAAGGATATTATGGAAGTTTACCTTTTACGGTTGCATGATTATGCTATTCCCAGCAATTCTATTTCGAATATCAATGTAGAACCGCCAGGAATGCCAGGCTGTGAGAATTTGCCGTATCCCACTTCAGCAGGAATATAAACTTCCCATTTGTCGCCTGCGCACATCTGCTGCATAGCTATTATCCATCCCTCTATCAAGTCAGACAGACGGAAGGCAACAGGAGTGCCGCCACGCGAAGAGTCGAATTTCTTGCCATTAATGGTCCATCCTGTATAGTGGGCAGTAACGATGCTGCGTCGGGTAGGGTGTTTGCCGTCGGCTTTACCTTCAGCCACCACCTTATAATAAATACCACGTGGAAGAGCCTTCACGCCCTCTTCCTTAGCTTTTTCCTCGAGCCATTGCTTGTTGGCAAGAGCATATTCTTTCTTGTTAGCCATTTATTATCTGTTTTGTTGTTTTATCTTCTGCAAAGATAGTATTTTCTTCGCATTCTTTCATGGATAGTAATAAAAAAACCAGCCATGAAGGCTGGTTTAATTCTATATCTAAACTCCTAAGAGGATATTATCCCCAAGGGAATATTATCAAAAGATGATATTATCTAATGAACAATAGTTCACGATATTTAGGCAATGTCCAGAGCTCGTCGGCAACGATAAGCTCGAGTTTGTCTATCTGGTAGCGGATGGCCTCCATCTTTGGCACCACGGTGTCGTGGTAAGCAATAGCCTTTTCGCGCTCGCTCTCTATTACGTTAGCCTTCTTTCTTGCCTCTACCAACTCTTCTACGAGAGTCTCGATGCTCTGAGTGCGCTCTGCAATCTCCTTGATAATCTTCACGTTGCGGGCTGTTAGGCTCTTTCCCTCTTCAGTACCAAACACATTCATCATGCCTTCCACATTCTTAGCCAAGCGGCTCTGATAGTGGGTGGCAACAGGGATGATATGGTTCATCGAGAGGTCGCCCATCACGCGAGCTTCTATCTGCACCTTCTTGGTGTATGTTTCCCACTTCACCTCGTTGCGTGCTTTAAGCTCGTTTTCCTTCATCACGTTCATCGACTCGAACATAGCGATGCTCTCTTTGTCAAGATAACGGTCGAAACACTTAGGGCAGCAAGCCTCGCAGTCGAGACCGCGCTTCTTAGCTTCCTCTTTCCATTCGTCGCTGTATCCATTACCGTCGAAGCGGATGGCTTTGCAAGCAAGGATGTCTTCGCGAACAATATCGATGATGGCGCTTGTCTGGTCTTCGCCCTTAGCGATGAGAGCGTCTACGCGACTCTTGAAGTTGTTGAGAGCCTCTGCCATAGCGGTGTTGAGCACTATCATTGCGCTTGCACAGTTGGCCTCAGAACCTACGGCACGGAATTCGAATCTATTACCGGTAAATGCGAAAGGCGATGTGCGGTTGCGGTCGGTATTATCGATGAGCAATTCAGGAATCTCAGGAATGTCAAGCTTCATGCCCTGCTTGCCAGCAAGATTGAAGAGTTCGTCTTTGTCAGCCTTCTCGATATGGTCGAGCAAGTCGCTGAGCTGCTTACCGAGGAAGCTTGAGATAATGGCAGGAGGAGCCTCGTTGGCACCAAGACGATGGTCGTTTGTGGCACTCATTACAGATGCTTTGAGCAATCCGTTGTGGCGATAAACAGCCATAAGGGTTTCTACGATGAATACTACGAAGCGAAGGTTGTCTTCGCCATTCTTGCTTGCTGCATGCAGCAATACGCCAGTATCTGTAACCAAGCTCCAGTTGTTGTGCTTACCCGAACCATTGATGCCTGCAAAAGGCTTTTCGTGGAGCAACATGCGGAAGCCATGCTTATGAGCAACCTTGCGCATAAGGCTCATCAAGAGCATGTTGTGGTCTACAGCCAAGTTACACTCCTCATAAATAGGAGCAAGCTCAAACTGGTTTGGTGCAACCTCGTTGTGGCGAGTTTTGCAAGGAATACCAAGTTCAAGAGCCTGTATCTCAAGGTCTTTCATGAAAGCCTGCACACGCTCAGGGATAGTTCCGAAGTAGTGGTCGTCCATCTGCTGATTCTTTGCTGAGTCGTGACCCATAAGAGTTCGACCAGTAAGCATAAGGTCAGGACGAGCTGAATACAAGCTTTCGTCAACGAGGAAGTATTCTTGTTCCCATCCCAGGTTTGTCTGCACCTTCTTCACGTCAGGATAGAAATAGTGGCATACCTCTGTGGCAGCCACGTTCACAGCATGAAGCGAACGAAGCAGCGGAGCCTTGTAGTCAAGAGCCTCGCCAGTATACGAGATAAAGATGGTTGGGATACAAAGAGTGTCGTCGATGATGAAGACAGGCGATGTAGGGTCCCAGGCCGAATATCCACGAGCCTCGAAGGTGTTGCGGATACCGCCCGAAGGGAAACTTGAAGCATCAGGTTCCTGCTGCATGAGTAGTTTTCCAGAGAATTCCTCTATCATTCCACCCTTGCCATCGTGCTCGATGAAAGCGTCGTGCTTTTCGGCAGTACCCTCGTTCAGAGGTTGGAACCAGTGAGTGTAGTGTGTAACTCCATTCTCTTCAGCCCATTGTCGCATGCCACGTGCTACTGCGTCAGCAATAGAACGGTCAAGACGAATACCATTATCCATAACGTCGATGAGTTTTGCATAAACATCGGCTGGCAGGTATTTGTACATCTTGGCACGGTTGAAGACATATTTACCATAATACTGTGATGGTCGCTCCAATGGTGCGAGAACGTCGACGGGTCTTTTCTTGAAAGCCTCGGCTACAACTTCGAATCTTAAATTCGCCATTATTCCTTCTAATTGGTATTTATTTTAAGTTTGTGCTTGCAAAATTACTATAATTTGAAGATATGACAAAGAAAAAGGGTATTTTCTTGCATTTATGCAAGCAAAACAAGAGAAATTTGCCTCGTTGCGCCATGTCCGTTGTTGTTTTTACGACAATATAAATAATCTTTTCAATATTTTTATTAACTAACAATTTGTATAATAAATATAAAAGGCTTATCTTTGCAGAAGATAAGCTACACTCGGCAATTTGTAAGAAGCTTACATTGCGCTCGTAAGCATTATCTTTGCAACGTAAAAACCTAAAAAATAACATTATTATCAACAATATTCAAATTTGAACTATGACTAATCAATTCCACAAAGCACTAATAATAGTGCTTGCTGTGCTGTTGCCTATTGGTGCAATGGCTGCAAAGAAGAAACAAAAACAACTAACTGATCGTGAGTACTGGTGCCAACAAGCCTATAAGATGGCACAGCCTGTATTGGAAAACATGGCTAAAGGCGAGTTGCAAAAGAATATGCAACTCGAGGTGTCGCCAAACTGGGACGGCAGAAACAAGAAGGTTGCCTACATGGAATGTTTCGGCAGATTGATGGCAGGTATTGCTCCTTGGCTATCATTGCCAGATGACGAAACAGCAGAAAGTGCTCAACGCAAGCAGCTCAGAGAGTGGGCGTTGGCAAGCTATAAGAATGCTGTTGATCCTAAAAATCCAGACTATCTGGCTTGGAGAGGACATGGACAAGCATTGGTGGATGCTGCATATGTGGCAGAGAGCTTCCTTAGAGCTTACGACGCATTGTGGAAACCACTCGACGAGGTAACAAAGAAACGCTATTTTGAGGAGTTTACTCAGTTGAGACGAGTAGACCCACCTTATACTAACTGGTTCTTATTCTCTAGTGTTATAGAGAGTTTTCTCGCTAAGGCTGGTGCTCCATATGATGAGTTTCGTGTGAATACAGCCTGTCGCAAGACTGAAGAGTGGTATGTTGGCGACGGATGGTATGCCGATGGTCCTGTCTTCGCTTTCGACTACTATTCAAGCTATGTATTCCACCCTATGTATCTCGAAACCCTTCAGGCTATGGTAGATGCAAAGGCTAACACTCGTTTGGACTATAAGAAGTATTATCAGCGTGAGCTGAAGAGAGCACAGAAGTTCTCTATCATTCTTGAGCGTTTCATCTCGCCTGAGGGTACATACCCTGTTATCGGTCGCTCTACTCCTTACCGCCTTGCTGCTATGCAACCTTTGGCTTTGATGGCTTGGTATGAAAAGTTGCCTTCTGACCTCAGCAATGGTCAGGTGAGAGCTGCGTTGACAAAGGTTATGCACCGCATGTTTGACCATCAGAACAACTATAACGAGGGTGGATTTCTTACTATCGGATTCTGTGGCTCACAGAAGAATATCGCCGACTGGTATACTAACAATGGTTCGCTATACATGACCTCATTGGCATTTATGCCTCTTGGTCTTCCTGCCACCGCTCCTTTCTGGACTGACGAAGCAAAGCCATGGACTCAGGTAAAAGCATGGAACGGACAGGAATTCCCTAAAGACCATAGATGGGGGGATGATATTCAAACTAAAGATAAATGGTAGTATAGTTTAAACAAACAATATTATGAAGAAGATATTAATATTGGCACTCGCCATTTTTGGTTTGCAGACAGCTATGGCTAAGAACTGGACCGTAGGCGAGGTGAAAGATATTATTACTAAGGTAAACAATACTTGGCAGAAGAATCATCCAAAGCAAGAACGCTCGTTTTGGGATCCTGCCGTTTACCATACAGGTAATATGGAAGCTGCTCAGTATTTGAACAATAATGATTGGTATAAGTATTCGTACGAATGGGCTGAAAAGAACCAATGGAAGGGTGCTCGCGAAACAGATAAGAGCAAGTGGCGCTATGAAAAATACGGTGAAGGTCACGATTTCGTTTTGTTTGGCGACTGGCAGATTTGCTTCCAGACTTATATCGACCTCTATAATTCTCCTATAGCTCCTGCCGACAAAGATTTCATGTTGGCGCGTGCCAAGGAAGTTATGCACTACGAGGCATATAGCGACAAGTCCGACTACTGGTGGTGGGCAGATGCTTTGTATATGGTGATGCCTGTGATGACAAAGATGTATAAGCTTACTGGCGACAAGCAGTATCTACAGAAGATGTATGATAACTGGGAGTATGCCAACAGCATCATGTATGATAAGGAGATAGGTTTATACTTCCGCGATGGCAAATATGTTTATCCTAAGCATACCACTAACAATGGTAAGAAAGACTTCTGGGCTCGTGGCGACGGATGGGTTGTAGCAGCCTTTGCTAAGATATTAAAAGACCTTCCAAAGGATGATGCTCATCGCAAGACATACATTTCTTATTATAAGAAGATTGTTAAGGCTGTAGCTAAATGCCAACAAGCCGAGGGCTATTGGACTCGCTCTATGGTAGACCCAGAGCAGGCTCCTGGTCGTGAAACAAGTGGTACAGCGCTCTTCGCTTATGGTATTCAATGGGGTATTAACAATGGTTACCTATCTAAGAAATACCAGAAGACTGTTGATAAGGCTTGGAACTATCTTGCTAATATAGCTCTTCAGCCTGATGGTACAGTAGGCTACGTGCAGCCTATCGGTGAAAAGGCTATTCCTGGACAGGTGGTAAACCAGAAGAGTGTAACAAACTTCGGTACTGGTGCCTTTCTGCTTGCTGCGTGCGAATACGCAAGACATTTGGAAAAATAACTAACCTCACCCCAACCCCTCCACAAAAGGGAGGGGTTGGGGTGAGTCTTTATGTGGGGCATACTTTGCAAAAAAAGACTACAGACTCTAACTATTTTAACTTTCATACATGTAAACGTTTACTAAAGCAATATATTTTTTTATTATGAAACTACTTTCTACAATCTGCTTACTCGCAGTATGTTCGGCGGGCTTTGCCCAACCACGTTATGATATGAAGAATATCATGATGGAAAAGCTGAACAGAGGTGTTGTAGCCACCAAGAGCAATGGCAAGGTGGCTGTGTCGTGGCGATTGCTGTCGGAAGATGGCAAAAATGCTGCATTCGATGTGTACCGTAATGGTAAGAAACTAAACAGCAAGGCGCTGAAGAAAGGCGGAACCTTCTTCGTTGATGACCTGCCTGTTAGTGGCGATGCTACCTACGAGGTTAGAGGTGGCAGCTGCAATGGCTCGTTCTGTCTTAAGGCTGATGCCCAAGAGGGTTTTATCTCTATTCCGCTTCAGAAGCCTGCCGACCTTACTATGCCTGATGGCAGAGTGTGCACTTATAGCGCCAACGACTGTTCTGTGGCAGATGTAGATGGCGATGGGGAATACGAGATTATTCTGAAGTGGGACCCTTCAAATGCGCATGATAATTCGCATGCTGGCTACACGGGCAATGTGTATTTCGACTGCTTGAAGCTCGATGGTACACGTCTGTGGCGTATCGATATGGGAAAGAATATTCGTGCAGGAGCCCACTACACCCAGTTTATGGCATACGACTTCGATGGCGATGGCAAAGCCGAACTCATGATGAAGACAGCCGATGGCACCATCGATGGCAAAGGCAATGTTATAGGTGATGGCTCTAAAGACTGGCGTTGTCACGAGCAAAACAACCGCTTGGGAAGAATCATGGATGGTCCTGAATATCTTACTGTCTTCAACGGTCTCACTGGCGAAGCTATGCAAACAGTCGACTATATTCCAGGTCGCGGACCTCTTACCAGCTGGGGCGACGACCATGGCAACCGCTCAGAGCGTTATCTTGCAGGCGTAGGCTATTTCGATGGCAAAAAGGCTTCGGCTTTCTTCTGCCGTGGATATTACACTCGCACAGTTATTGCTGCCTGGGATTGGGATGGAAAGAATCTAACCAGCTGTTGGGTCTTCGATACCAACAATCCTGAGTGGGCAAGCTATGCTGGTCAAGGCAACCACAACCTCAGAGTGGCTGATGTTGATGGCGATGGCTGCGACGAAATAACATACGGTTCTATGGCTATTGACCACGATGGTCGTGGACTCTACAACACAGGCTTCGGTCATGGCGACGCCTTGCACCTGATGGCTTTCTATCCTAATAGCGATAAGTTGCAGGTGTGGGACTGTCACGAGAATCGCCGCGATGGTAGCGACTTCCGCGATGCTGCCACAGGCAAAGTGATATTCCAGATTCCAGGCAACTTTGATGTGGGCAGATGTATGGCTGCCGACATCGATCCTACCAACGAAGGCTTAGAGATGTGGAGTGCCAATAGCGGAGGCGTAAGAAATGTCAAGGGCGAACTCATCCGACCTATAGAATACGAAGAGCCTACTATGGACAAAAATAAGCGCAGAGGAATGTCTACCAACTTCGGCATCTGGTGGGATGGCGACTTGCTTCGCGAACTTCTCGACCACGAGACAGTTCAGAAATACGATTGGAAAACAGGCAACGTGAATGTTATTAAGCGTTTCGATGGACGATTCAACAACGGCACCAAGTCGAACCCTTGTCTTAGTGGCGACATCCTTGGCGACTGGCGTGAAGAGGTGTTGGTGCGCGATGCTGAGAGCACTATGCTTAAGCTCTACACCACAGATATTCCTACCGACCATCGCATCACTTGCCTCATGCAGGATGTTCCTTATCGTTTGAGCATAGCTACCGAGAATGTGGCTTACAATCAGCCACCAGAGCCAGGCTTCTATCTCGGTGTGGGAATGAAGAAATAAAATCGAAATGAATAAATAAAAAAATAAAAGGAGCCAGACTAATCTGACTCCTTTTACTGTCTTTGGACAAATAGTTTAGTTTTTTAGGATTAAATTAAAACGGTTTGTTTTTTTAATACCTTTCTCTTCTATGTTATCCCAGTTAACCTTTTTCATCTTAGTTATCCCAGTTAACCTTTTTCAACCTAATTATCCATGCTAACCTTTTATACCTTGTCATCCATAAATAACAACTTTTACCTCAAAATTACCTAATGAATTGTATTACCTAATGACTAGGAGCTAGTTTCATTTCCACCTATCTTTGATAGAACTATGTTTAATTTAATTTTCAAATGCAAAGGTATGAGTTATTGCACAATAATATGTGTAATTATTGTGATTTTTACAGTATTTATTGTGAAAACGATTGCAAAAACGATAAAAACACATATATTGCGACCGAATTAACAAAAATAATCGCTAATTTTGTACCATGTCTAACGAATATTGTACCATTATACAATTATTCTTGTACAAATCAGATACATAATAATGACTAAAAGCTAATCTTGATGAGAAAAATCTTCCTACTTTTCGTAGCTTTCGCTATGGCGTTGGCTGCACATGCCGACAACAAGATTGACCGCAAGGCTGTTGTCACTCGCCACAATCCTCACATCACCAGTATTGACTCGTTGGCTTCGTTGACCGTTGGCAACGGAGGCTTCGCTTTTACCGTTGATGCTACAGGCTTGCAGACCTTTCCTGAGAAATATAGCAACGGAGTGCCTCTTGGCACCATGTCTGACTGGGGATGGCATTCGTTCCCTAACGACAAAGGCTACAAGATAGAAGAAGCACTCGTCAACCACGACTTCCATCGTGGTCACGATGAATATTATGCTGCACAGTTCCGCACCCCTGGTCGTCAGCAAGATGCTTCCAACTACTTCCGCCAAAATCCTCATCGCATACATCTCGGCAATATTGGTCTCAACCTTGCCGACCCTAACCTCGTGAGCAATATCGACGAAACTCTCGACCTTTGGACAGGAAAGGTCGAGAGCCGATTCAAATATGGCGAACAAAAATATCATGTCAAAACCGTTTGCGACCCCGACAAGGATGTTGTGGCTTCGCATATTGAGTCGGATGGCACCATCGAGGTGGTGTTGCGATTCCCTTACCCTACAGGAAAGCATAGCGACGACGCTTGCGACTGGAATCAAGACAGCCGCCACACCACAACTCTCGAAAAAGATGGTTCGCACGCTGTAATTAAGCGCAAGTTGGATAATTGCACATATTATATTAATGTGGAGTTTAGCGAAGGCGCACGCATCAGCAAACAGGGTGCCCACACCATCGTGATCTCTACCAAGAAGGGAGCCCTCGACCTCTACGTGGGTTTCAATGGCAACACTCCTATGGGCTTCTATCTCAGCAACCGTCCGTTTGCCGACTTCGCTATGGCTTCGGCAGGCAGATGGCGTGAATATTGGAACGAAGGTGGCTTCGTAGACTTTGGCGATGTGAAAGATCCTCGTGCCAAAGAACTCGAGCGCAGAGTAATCCTTAGCCAATATCTCATGGGCGCACAAGAGTGTGGTATTCTTCCTCCTCAAGAAACAGGACTCACCTATAATTCATGGTTTGGCAAATTCCACCTCGAGATGACCTGGTGGCACCTTGCACACTATGGCTTGTGGAATAAGCCTGAGTGTATGGAAAAATGCTTCGGTTGGTTCCTCTATGCTCAAAAGCTTGCTCGCCAAATAGCTAAGCGCCAAGGTTTTAATGGCATCCGTTGGATGAAGATGACCGACCCTTCGGGCATCGAGGCTCCATCTAATGTAGGCTCTTATCTTATCTGGCAACAGCCACATTTCATCTATCTTGCCGAACTCCTTTATCGTGCTGCCAAGAGTTCTGCCGAGCGCGAAGAACTGCTCAAGAAATACGCTGGCACCGTGAATGCCACAGCTCTTTTCATGGCCGACTTTGCTGAATACGACTCCATCCGCGACCGCTACATCTTGCGTGGATGTATTCCAGCGCAAGAAACCCTCAAGGCCGACTCTACCATAAATCCTCCTTTCGAACTCTCTTATTGGCACACAGCTCTGCAAATGGCTGAGAAATGGCGTCAGCGTAGTGGCATCGACGATAAGGGCGAATGGAATTCTATCATCAACAAGCTTTCGCCATTGGCATTCAATGAAGACAGTCTCTATCTTGCTGCCGAAACTGCCAAGAACACCTACACCGACATCCGCTTCACCAGCGACCACCCAGCTCTTCTTGGTGCTCTCGGCATGATGCCTGACAATAAGCTCATCAACAAGCGCGTAATGGCAAAGACTCTCGACTGGATTTGGGACAACTGGAATTGGGATAAGACCTGGGGATGGGACTATCCTATGGTTGCCATGACCTGCGCTCGTCTTGGTCAGCCAAGTCGTGCCATCGATGCATTGCTCATGAATAAGCGCACCAACACCTATCTCGTTAATGGTCACAACTATCAAGATGGTCGCCTGCGTGTCTACATGCCAGGCAATGGCGGATTGCTCACAGCTGTAGCTATGATGTGTGCCGGATGGGATGGTGCAACCACCAAGAACCCTGGTTTCCCTAAGGATTGGAATGTGAAATGGGAAGGTTTACTCCCTATGCCGTAATATTTTATCGCGCTAAATAGCTAAAGACCGATATTTTATCGTATCTTTGCAGAAGGTTATTATATAATAATGTATAATAAGCCTTTAAACTATCAATTATCAACAAAACCAATAACAATGAACAAACAAATTAACTCTGGGCTTAGCCCGCGACATTTGCTCATGGCAGCCATGATGGGATGCACACTCACATCCTTTGCTGCCAAAGAAAAGGTAGTTACTCAGACTCCTGTTGTTCCTACATTCACTGAATGGCACGACCTGCAGGTAAACGAGGTAAATCGCTTAAAGCTTCACACAAATTACTTTGCTTACGAGAATGAAGCAGCAGCTAAAGCTGGCGACATGACAAAGAGTACCAACTTCCTTTCACTCCATGGCGCATGGAAGTTTAATTGGGTGAAGGATGCCGACAAGCGTCCTACCGACTTCTATAAGACTGATCTCGACGATAGTTCTTGGAAGACCATGAACATCCCTGGCATTTGGGAGATGAATGGCTATGGCGACCCAGAGTATGTAAATGTAGGCTTTGCTTGGCGCGGACATTTCGACCAGCAGCCTCCTGCTGTTCCTACCAAGGACAATAATGTGGGTAGCTACCGCCGCATCATCAACATTCCTGAAAATTGGGATGGCAAGCAGGTTATTGCTCATTTTGGTTCCGTAACTTCAAACATCTACCTCTATGTAAATGGTCAGTTTGCAGGTTACGCAGAAGATCCAAAGGTTGCAGCCGAATTTGACATTACTCCTTATCTTAAGAAGGGTGAAAACCTTATCGCATTCCAGACATTCCGTTGGTGCGATGGCTCTTGGTGTGAAGACCAAGACTTCTGGCGCCTTTCAGGTGTTGCTCGCGACAGCTATCTCTATGCTCGCGACTCTAAGGTACATGTATCAAACATCAAGATTACTCCAGACCTTCAGAACGACTATGCTGATGGTGTAGTTCAGATCTATGCAGAGGTAAAGGGACAGCCTATAGTAGAATACAAGCTCCTCAACCACAATGGCGTAGAGATTGTAAAGAGTGAGGCTAACTTCAAGAAGCGCACTAATGGTACTGCACAGTTCGTATTGAAGAACGTGAAGAAGTGGAGCGCTGAAGATCCATACCTCTACACACTCATCGCTACCGTAAAGGATCAGCAGGGCAACATCGTTGAGGTCATTCCTCAAAAGGTGGGATTCCGCAAGATTGAAATCAAAAACTCACAGTTCCTTGTAAATGGTCAGCCTGTATACATCAAGGGTGCAGACCGTCACGAAATGGATCCAGATGGAGGTTATGTAGTATCTCGCGAGCGTATGATTCAGGATATCAAGATTATGAAGCGCTTGAACATCAATGCTGTTCGTACTTGCCACTATCCAGACGACCCTGTATGGTACGACCTTTGCGACCAGTATGGTCTTTATGTAACAGCAGAGGCCAACCAAGAGAGTCACGGTTTCCAGTATGGCAACGATGCAGCTGCCAAGAAGCCTGAGTTTGCTAAGCAGATTTTGGAACGCAATCAGCACAACGTAGAGATGCAATACAACCATCCTTCTGTTGTAGTATGGTCGTTGGGCAACGAGACTGTATATGGCGACAACTTCATCGCTGCATACAAGTGGGTTAAGGAGCAAGACAAGAGCCGTCCTGTACAGTATGAGCAGGCAGGCAAGACAGGTGAAGCTACCGACATCTTCTGTCCTATGTACTATAGCCACAAGGCTTGCGAGGATTATTCAAAGGACAGTAAGTATACTCGCCCACTCATCCAGTGTGAATACAACCATACCATGGGTAACTCAAGTGGTGGTTTGATGGAATACTGGGATATAACACGTAAGTATCCAAAGAACCAGGGTGGTTATATTTGGGACTTCGTTGACCAAGCTCTTCACCGCACTCCTGTAGCTCCTATGTCTATTAAGGACAACCTCTCTTATCCAGAGTACAACAAGATTCAGTATACCTATGGTGGCGACTACAATAACTACGACCCATCAGACAACAACTTCAACTGTAATGGTATCATCGGTCCTGACCGTCAGCTCAATCCTCATGCCTATGAGGTGGCTTACGTATACCAGAACATCTGGGCTGAGGCTGTAGATGTGAATGCAGGCAAGATTAGCGTATACAACGAAAACTTCTTCCGCGACCTCTCTAACTATCAGCTCGTATGGACTCTCCTTCAGAATGGCAAACCTGTTCAGAATGGTACAGTAGACAAGCTCAACGTTGCTCCTCATCAGAAGGTAGAGCTCACCTTGCCTTACACAGTTCCTGCAGAGGGCGAAATTCTTCTCAACATTGAGTTCCGACTCAAAAAGGCTGAACCTCTTATGGAGGCAGGTCAGGTTGTTGCTTACCGCCAGTTGCCTATCCGCGAGATTACTAACAATATCGCAGATGCAGATGCTCCAGGCAAGATTAAGTTGGTTAACAAGAAGAAAGAGACAGATATCAAGGTTACAAGCGACGCTGCTCAAATAGCTTTCGACAAGGCTACTGGTCTGTTGAAGGAATACAAGGTTAATGGCGTAGACCTTCTTGGCGAAGGCGGTACATTGAAGCCAAACTTCTGGCGTGCCGTTACAGACAATGATATGGGTGCCGGACTTCAGAAGAAGTTCAAGGCTTGGCGCAATCCAGCCCTCAACCTCAAGGATATCAATGCCATTAAGGTTAAGACAGGTAAGACATACACTGTTGTTGTTACAACAAGCTATGATATGCCTGACGTAAAGGCAACTCTCGACATCGTCTACACCATTGCTCCTGATGGAACAATGCGCGTACAGCAGACTATGAACACCACCAAGGATGCTAAGGTTTCAAGCATGTTCCGCTTCGGTATGCTCATGCAGTTGCCTTACACCATGGACAACAGCCACTTCTATGGTCGTGGACCAATCGAAAACTATATCGACCGCAAGGGCTCTCAGAACATAGGCATCTATACTCAGACTGCCGACGAGCAGTTCTTCCCTTACATCCGTCCACAAGAGACTGGCACCAAGAGCGACCTCCGCTGGTGGCAGCAGACAGACAAGGCAGGTAAGGGATTCCGTATCACTTCCGACAATGTTTTCGATGCAAGTGCTCTTCACTATTCTATCGCCGACCTCGACGAGGGCGAAGAAAAGGATCAGCGCCATAGCTATCAGGTGCCACAGTCTAAGTACACCGAGCTTTGCATAGACAAGGAGCAGTTCGGTATTGGTGGCGAAAATAGCTGGGGCTCATGGCCATTGCCACAGCATCGTATTTCTTATGGCGATAAGACGTTTACATTCGTAATTTCACCTATAAACTAAAACAAAAATGAAGTTAAACCGCATTCTATCGTCGGTGGCACTCTCTGCCCTGCTGGCATCGCCAGCAGCGGCACAGCGCCAATTCGACATCACTACCAAGCCTGGAGCGCCTGTTCAGTCTACCATGTATGGCATCTTCTTCGAAGACATCAACTTCGGAGCCGATGGCGGCTTGTATGCAGAGATGGTAGAAAACCGCTCTTTCGAATTCCCTAACCGCCTCATGGGCTGGAACGTGTGGGGCAATGTTTCAGTAAGCAGCCTAAAGCCTGCTTTCGACCGCAACCCTAACTATGTTGTTCTCGAACCATCTGGTCATCGCGAAAAATCTACCGGACTCGAAAACCGTGGCTTCTTCGGCATGGGATTGAAAAAGGGCATGAAATATAATTTCAGCGTCTATGGTCGTCTGCATCTCCTCAATGGCAAGCAGGCTAAGATTAGAGTTGAGCTCGTGGATGAAAACAACAATCCTATGGAGCGCAAGTCTATCACCATCACCAACAATCAGTGGAAGAAATATAGCGTAGAGCTCACATCCAAGCAAACCCTGCAGAAGGGCTACATGCGTATCTTCCTTGAAGGCAACGAAAGCGTAGACCTCGACCATGTTTCTATGTTCCCTGAAGACAACTGGAATGGCTTGCGTGCCGACTTGGTAAAAGACCTCGAAGACCTTCATCCTGGTATCTTCCGCTTCCCTGGCGGTTGTATCGTCGAGGGCACCGACCTCCAAACTCGCTATCAATGGAAAAACTCTGTTGGCGCACCTGAAAACCGTCCGCTCAACGAGAATCGTTGGAACAACACCTTCGCCCATCGTCTGTATCCTAACTACTATCAGACCTACGGCCTCGGATTCTATGAGTACTTCCTTCTTTCTGAGAAGATTGGCGCCGAACCATTGCCTATCTTGTCTGTAGGCTTGGCTTGCCAGTATCAGAACCGCGACGACGATAAGAATGCACACGTAGCTGTAGACGACCTCCAGTCGTATATAGACGATGCTCTCGACCTTATCGAGTTTGCCAATGGCAGCGTCAACACCAAGTGGGGTAAGCTTCGTGCCGACATGGGTCATCCTGCACCATTCAATCTCAAGCAGATTGGTATCGGCAACGAGCAGTGGGGCGAAGTCTATCCTGTGCGCCTCGCTAAGTTCATCGAGCAGATCAGAGCTAAATATCCTAATATAAAGATATGTGGTTCGAGCGGTCCTTCAGCCAGTGGCGACAAGTTCGACTATGGTTGGGCAGAGATGCGCAAGCTCGGTGTCGACCTCGTAGATGAGCACTACTATATGGCTCCTGACTGGTTCCTCAAGAATGCTGGTCGCTACGACAACTATCCTCGCACAGGTCCTAAGGTCTTTGCAGGCGAATATGCAAGCCACATGCCTGGAGTAAAAGCTCCTACCGTAGCCATGAACAACTTCGCTGCCGCCCTTTCTGAGGCAGCCTTTATGACAGGTCTTGAGCGCAATGCCGATGTTGTCTACCAAGCCACCTACGCTCCTCTCTTCGCTCATGTCGAAGGTTGGCAATGGCGTCCAGACCTCATCTGGTTCGACAACCTCGAGTCTGTACGCTCCGTTAACTGGTATGTGCAAATGCTCTATGGCACCAACTGCGGCACCAATATGCTTAAGCTCACCGAGAATGGCAATGCTGTAAAGGGCGAAGGCTCACTCTATGCAAGCGCTGTTTACGATAAGCACAAGAAGCAGTACATCGTTAAGATTGCCAATGCTGGCGACAAGGAGCAGGACGTAACTCTCAACTTCAAGGGCTTAAAGAAGCTCCCTGCAGGCAAGGTTACCACCCTCCATTCAGATGACCCTAAGGCTACCAACAGCATCGAAAACAAATTCAATGTTGTTCCTCATACTGCCGACATCCCTGCCACAGCAGGCTCTACCCTCACCATCAAGGTTCCTGCTCAGACTTTCGCAGTATACAATTTCTAAGCCCAAGGGTGCAGCGCATATAGAGCGCAAAAACATCTAAGCAACTATAGAGCAAGCATCTTCTTGCTCTAACATAATAAAACAAAAAGCAAGGCTCCACCCACGGAACCTTGCTTTTGTTTTTATTATTGGTCAAATCAAAATCATTGATGACATAATGACTAATGATAATAATGGTCAATCTTTTATACCTCTAAGCATCTTTACCAACAATACAGAAAATATGGCGGAAAAAGTATTACGTGATACTTGCCCAAGTATTACGTATTACTTTGCAAAGTATCACGTATTACTTTGCAAAGTATCATTAGATGTATCTTTTCCTGATTTCACTAGACACTTTTTTTGATTAATAAACTACTTCTTAAGACAGTATCACAAAAGCCATATTGGAATTGTAGACACTGGGAACTATTCCATGTTGTCCTAATTGATATTTATAAAACAGAAGTGCACAGCTAACAGAAAAAAGTCTGTATGCCGTGCACTTCTGCATTTCGTGGGGGAAAATTCCCCCGATAAATACGTGTTACCTGAATGTTAATCTTTCTTTTCCTTAAAAAACGTGTTGGAAACTTCTCACGAGGTCGTCCTTCACTCAATACCTATTAAAACAATCTTTACCTAATAACTAAAAACCTAAATCTATTACTACTAACCTAAACAATATATTAACCTTTTGACGATGCAAAGGTAGTATGTTTGCGCAAACAGACAAAGAAAATAAGCAAGAAATATATGAAAAGCATATGTTTTATTGATGTAAATCAACGTTTGTGTGCGAACACACAGCGATTTTATGCCTTTTTTATCCTTTTTAGAGGGGGAAGCCAAAGAAGAAGTTAAAGAAACGAAGTTTGGTGGTCGAGGGGAAGCCAATAAAAGGTGTTATTGAAAACACTAACTTCTTTTAATTCTATAACTTCTAACTCTTTTATTTCCTTCTATCAAGAAAAATATATAATTTTGCACTCTATATATGAAAATGTACTAATAAAAACAGCTAATAACCAATTTTTAAGTAGCTATGACTGATTGGATAAACAGCCTATTTGCAATTCATTCATCAATACAGGCTGTTGTAGTATTGTCGCTAATAATAACCATAGGCCTTAGTTTAGGCAATGTGAAGATAAAGGGCTTGTCGCTTGGCATTGCCTTCGTATTCTTTATTGGTATTTTGGCAGGTCATATTGGCTTGGCAGTCGACCCAACGGTGGTGGAATATGCCGAGACTTTTGGCTTGGCTCTCTTTGTGTATACTCTTGGTCTGCATGTTGGACCTAACTTCTTTGGTTCGTTGAAACACGAGGGTGTGGCTTTTAATATGTGGAGCCTCGCTTTGGTGGTTGTGGGCACGGTTTTGGCAATGGTGCTAATTCCGTTCACTGGCATCAGCCTGCCCGATATGGTGGGATTGCTTTGTGGTGCCACCACTAATACTCCTGCCCTTGGTGCTGCCACAGAGTCGCTGACTTCGTTGGGACTGTCGAGTGGCAGCGTGGCGTTGGCTACTGCCGTGACTTATCCGCTTGGTGTGGTGGGAGTAATCTTTGTGATGATGCTGTTGCGCAAGTTTTGCGTTAAGAGCGACGACCTGAAACCAAAGTCGCAGATTGACGACGACCATACTTATATTGCTGAGTTCGACGTTGTGAATCCAGCTATCGAGGGTAGAACCATTGCCGACATTTCGCAGAATAGTCATTTGCATTTCATCATTTCGCGTATTTGGCGTGGCAAACAGGTTATTGTGCCTATGGCGCAAACCCGATTGCATGCTAACGACAAATTGCTTGTTGTAACCACTCGCGACGATGAGCGTGCTTTGGAGTTGCTCTTTGGCGAAGAAGAACAGAAAGACTGGAACAAGGAGCAGATAGACTGGAATGCCATCGACTCGCAGCTTGAGAGTAGGGTGGTGGTGCTTTCGCGCACAGCGCTGAACGGTAAGGTGCTTGGCAGATTGCAGTTGCGAAAGCTATATGGAGTTAATGTGAGCCGAATATTGCGTGGCGACATCAAGCTCCTTGCTACCGACGATTTGCGATTGCAATATGGCGACCGCATAACTGTGGTTGGCGAACACGAGGCTGTGGACAATGTGGAACGTTTCCTCGGCAATGCCGTTAAAACTCTCGAAGAACCTAACATTGGCAGTATATTCCTGGGTATTATCCTTGGTTTGGCAGTAGGCACTATTCCTATTTCTATTCCAGGCATGCAAATGCCAATACATCTTGGTGTGGCAGGAGGAGCCATACTTATGGGAATATTGGTTGGAGCCCTCGGTCCACGTTTGCGATTGATTTCCTACACCACGCGTTCTGCCTCGTTGATGCTTCGCAAACTTGGCTTGTCGCTCTATTTGGCTTGTTTGGGCATTGTGGCAGGTAGCGACTTCTTCTCTACCGTATTTCGTCCAGAGGGCTTGCTGTGGTTGGGCATTGGTTTGTTGCTCACCATGTTGCCATGTATAATAATAGGTGTATTGGCTCTGAAAACTAAGAAGTTTGATTTTGCCACCATCTGCGGCATTCTTTGTGGCGCCATGGCAAACCCAATGGCTCTTGGCTATGCTAACGACACTTTAGATGGCGACAGCGCCAGCGTTAGCTATGCTTCTGTCTATCCATTAGGCATGTTTCTCCGAGTGCTCATAGCGCAAGTACTCATAATGTTTGCTATGAGCTAAAAATAAAAAAAGGTAGCTACAAAGCTACCTTTTTCCCACCTATTATATATAGTCCCTTTGTTGGTTTGCCATTTATGCGGCGACCCTGTAGGTCGTAGATGGCGTTAGTGTTGAGAGAAGGAGAGGCTGGCGAGTCAAGAGTTATTTCCTCGATGCCTGTTGCCCAAGCGCTGAAATCGAATACTCGGTTTTCCATTCTGTTGAGGGCTAAAACCTCGGTGGATGATAGCGGACGATTATATACTATCACATCATCAAACGCAGCTTCTGCTGAACCCCAGAAAGAACCTTTACCCAAACAAATTTCTGATGCCGAAGATAGAAGGTCTACCATTAGCCCATAGTCGAAACCTGTGGCGGTGCTTATAGTCTTTCCATTCAGCGAACCATTCCACTTTGTGAAGTCCATCTTCTTGCCATCAAGATAAAGGGCTACTGCCGATTTACGCTTGAAAACCAAAGTCACGAGATGCCATTTGCCCACGGTGATGTTGTTTGGAATATTTTCTGCTGTAGGATGGTTTATGTCGAGCCAGCAACTCTCGTTGCCCGCTTTGCCATTGTTGTAGCCTACGTATGTGCGACCAGTCATATACATTCTTGCTGTACCGTCAGTAATACCCAACAACGCATCCCAATCATTCTCTGTAGCACGATTAACCCAAAAAGATATTGTAGCACCCTCGTCTAAAGCCTGTCCCAACAAGGGATTAGGCATAGAAACATAGCTCTCTTTGCCATTAGCGCCAAACAGCAGTTTCACCACCTTGCCATTGCGCAAAGGTTCATTATCGAGCAACGAAGGTTTCTTATTGCTGCCATTAGCACCCAACGTAGCCTTTTGGCTGTTGTCCTTGGCATTCGTAAGCGCATCATCGTCGAAACCATAAAAAGCCATCATTCCCGATTGCCAATCAGCAGTAGGCATAGCATGTTCGTTTGACAATACTTTTACGGTATAGTCTTTAGTCCAATAATAACCAGGAGTTTCAAGTCGCACCGAGAGGTCTACGTTGGTGTCTTCTACAAGACCTGTAGGATTGTATTTGCCATAAGCAGAAAGGATATCCGGATTGCTACTTGTCCATGTAGTCTTCACCTCGCCAGCCTTCACGTCGATGCCATAGAGGTCGATATCGCGCAGCACATTCTGCTTATTGGTAACAGGCTCTTTCTGATTGTTCAACTGCCAAGCCAAGTCGTATTTAGGAGTCCATTTGTATGCCCACATGTTTACTCCAGTAGTAGGAGCGCAAGCTGTGATCGAAACAGTATGAATGGTTTTGCCATCCATCACCTCTTCGAATATCACACCATTATATTTCATTCCGGCAATGGTTAGCGAGATGTAGCCAGTACCCTCTGTAATGTTCCATTTGCCAGTCTTAGCTCCCGATATGGTGCCGTCTGCATTTAGCTTAATGTCGATAGGAGTCACCTCTTCGTAGTTCTTATAGTCCATGCCATATTTGTGAATCAGCAACTTGTAAGAACCCACAATCTCGTCAATGGTAAAAGGCTGCTTTGCTGCAATGTCGGCATCAGTAATCTGTTCACCATTATATTCGAAAGGTGCAGCCACAAGCCATCCGTCGCTATTCACAAACACCTGGTGGGTGCGCACGCTGTGCCAAACGGTGTTGTTGTTGAATTTTGTGTGATAAATAAGGTAAGTGCGACCGTCGTTGGCAGCTATGATGCTGTTGTGTCCCTGCGCACATTCGCCCACAGTCATGAATCCCCAACGGTTGTAAGCTCCCATCAGCTTTTCGCCACGAGTGTCGCCATTGTAGCCATAGTTCATCACATACGAATTAAATATTGCGTTTGTACCCTTGGTGTCCTTATATGGTCCGTCTGGCTTTTCAGAGCGGAACACTCTCATCTCGTATCCACCATCAGGCGAATAGAAACCATTGCTCACAAAGAGATAATAATATTTGCCTATGTGCTCTATGTATGAGCCTTCGCCCGAAACATAATATCCGCCCGAAATCTTCTTGCCGAAATACGGGTCGCTCGTCACGCCATTTGTAGAGCCACCAACGGAAGGATAGGTAACATCATAATTGCGCAAACCTGTTTCTGTATCGAGCTGCAACATCCAGATACCTCCCGACCATGAGCCGTAAGCCATCCATAGTTTGCCCTCTTCGTCGTAGAACACACAAGGATCGATGGTATGTGGCCATCTTTCGCCCCACTTGCTGCCCACGTTGTATCTTGCTGGCAATGAAGTCTGAGCACCGAGCACCAACTCCAGGTCGGTGTCCTTGTATGAATGCTCTGAAGCGTCGAAACCGCAGACCACTACCGGACCCTCATATTGATAAGGACCCGTGATATTATCGGAAGTGAGCAATATGATGCTTGAATGCCATGCGTCGCCATTGATGCTAAGATAGTAGCACCACTTCTTCATAACAGGATTCCACACCACATCCGGTGCCCACATATTGCCATTGATATCATATTTACTGTCGGTGCGTGCCGACCAGTCCATAGCATTAAACTGTGGCAGTGCAACATCTACCCCACCCTTCTTAACAGTCTTTACAGCCTGAGTGGTGAAAGCCTCAGCATTAGAAGCATTGGTATTAGTACCATTCTGCCAAGTGAAGCTTGCCGGAGTCCAGTTCTGCATGTTTGTGGTATACGCACATGCACGATGCGAGCCGAAAACATAGTATCTTTGGCTGTTACTGTCGTAAACCACCGATGGGTCGTGAACGCTAACCGAAGTTTTTGCCTTGTCCTTATACAGGGTTTTAGCCTCAGAATAAGTTAGTTCGGTCTGTGCCGTAGCTGTTGTCAATGCTATCATCGACAACAACGTGAAAAATAGTTTTTTCATTATTTTTATATGAGTTTGATTTGCTATATTAGCCTTATAAATAGTTAGGTATGATTTGTTGGGTGCAAAAATACGAAAAAATCGTGGAATATTAAGTTTTTTATTTTATTTTCTGTATTTTTGCCTTGTCGCAAGTATTCATATATGAGTCCACTTTAAAAAGTCAGCAGAGCCGACCTAATTAATATTACGTTAGT
>ERZ1026854.47-NODE-47-length-92699-cov-18.952971_pt1 | contig 92699 bp, 90 predicted proteins | sample MGYA00380157_ERZ1026854 | MGnify/ENA primary metagenome ERZ1026854 (study PRJEB33269, sample SAMEA4719793) | human gut metagenome | biome: human-associated habitat; feature: organic feature; material: feces | place: Cameroon | collected 2013-10 ...
TGTCAGCATAAAACGCTGCCAATCTTATTTCATATCGCGGCGTTCGCCGCATCTCGGCATAAGTAAAGACAGCGAATCGTGCGCAAGCGCTCATCGCTGTCTTTACTATGCCTACGCGCCGCTCATTGCTCGCGTAACTTTCTATTTAATCGTTCAACGCCATCTCTTTCAATTTCACAAACAAATTTCGTACCGGCTTAGCGCTTAAAATTACCAGAGTTATGGCTGCTTCAGCGAAGATATAGATAGCATTGTAGGCAAGGGAGTAGGGCAGGGGATCCCAGCCTTCCCAGGCATAGGCACCAAAGAAGATCCATCCGGAGATTACGGCGAACACATATCTTCCAAGAACCCCGGCAATATATCCCTTGATTAGTCCGAACTTCGCATTGGAGAAGAGACCGGACAGTCCCAGGGCACCGAAAGCAAGAAGATAGTCTACTACAAGCTGCATGGGATATAATACATAGGGATCAATGAGCAGCTGCAGGACGCCGTAGGCTACACCTGTGGCAATACCGGCACCGAGACCGAACCAGTAGCCGGGCAGGCAGATCACCAGCATGGACAGTAGGGTAATGGAGCCGCCGGTAGGAAAATCAAACAGTTTCAGATTGGAAAGAATTGTTCCCAGAGCAATGGCCATGGCGCAGAAAGCCAGCTGCTTTACCGTAAGCTTGCTGCGATTCATCTTATGATCACCATCGGAAACAGTGGGAGCTACAGCAGTCTTTTTCATCTGCATACGGGTAAACAGGATGGCAAGTGCCAGCAGAGCGATCAGAACAACGACCAACAGAACATTTCCCAGTGTGGTGGGGTAATAGAGAGTTTCCCCCCAGTCAGTGTCAACAGCAGTGTACAACATAAAAAAATCCTCCTTCGTGTGCGCGAGGAGGGACAACATCGTATCCATACAGACAGAATCTCTGTATGAACAAAGTGCTTCCTTACGCCGGTATTATCCGGTTCAAGTAGTGAGGGTTAGAAGTGAAGCCCTGATGGCGGCACTTCAATCTCAGCGATGTGCTCCCCTAGCGGATATTCTATTTACCTGTTTACTATAGTGCTTTATCGCAGCAGTGTCAAGCGCTTACTTTCGGAATGCCCCGGGGAATTTATAAAAAAGTTTTCAACACCTGCAACACTCCGTTTTCCCAATAGGGCGCACAGGTATCCTTTGCAGCGGCAATGACTTCCTCTCTTGCATTGGAGACAGCATAGCTCATTCCGGCGCTTTGCAGCATTTCGATGTCGTTCAGATTGTCTCCAAAGGTACAGGTCTCATCCGGCGCAATCCCCAAATATTCCTGGAGAAAACGGATCGCAGACCCCTTATTTACCCCAAGTGGATTGCAGTCCACCCATTCTTTTCCGGCAGAAGCAAGTTTCGCCCGGGACTGCCAGGTGGGAGTGAAGACAGGTGCACACATTTCTTCACAGGCGGAAGGATGATATACAGTGAACTTGATCACATTGTCCACGGGCGTTTTCATAAGATCGGCAGCTTCCCGGATGTCATATCCGTAGGAATCCGTAAGCCACCGGAACATCCGGCTTCCAGCATCTTCCGCCAGACAATAATCCGGTGTGGCAATAAAATAATCGCAGTCCGGTAATTCATTCCGGACTGTCTCACACATGCCGTGCCAGATCTCTTCGGGTAAGGTATGCACCTTTAAAATTTCCTTCGGTGTGCGGACCACGGTACCGCCGTCGGTGATATAGAGGAGCTTGTCGCAGATGGGAGCAAAAAGCTTCCGCTCACTGATAAATTGTCTGCCGGAACAGGCAACGAAACGGATGCCTTTTGCAATCAGCTTTTCAATGACGGTCATGTATTCAGGATCCAGCATCAGAGTGCCGTCCTTCAATAGCGTGCCGTCAATATCGGTTGCAATAAGTTTGATCATAGTGCCTCCTGAATCTTACATTTCATTATATCATGATTCGCACCTTCGGTGCTTAACGTTGCTTCACAACTATCATGATCAACTTCGCCGTTCGCCAATCATGCAAGCATGTGGGCTCTCTTGCGCTCATTACATTATATCCTACGCGGTGCCGGATTTGCAAACGGTATCTGGAAATACAAAACAGTTGGAAAATGCTCATGGATATAGTATTCTTTATAATAGAAAAAACGTTTTATGCGTGCCTGCAGGATGATGCTGGCATTGGAAGGATAGGATAAGCATGAAAAAAAGTATCGTTGGGATCCTGGCACATGTGGATGCCGGGAAGACAACATTGGCAGAAAGCCTTTTATGTGCCTGTGGTGTCATAGAAAAGGCCGGAAGAGTGGATCACGGAGATGCTTTTCTGGATAACGGGGACATGGAACGGAAAAGAGGAATCACCATTTTCTCCAAACAGGCGAGAATCCGGTGGAAAGATGTGGATATCACACTGTTAGACACCCCGGGACATGTGGATTTCTCTGCGGAAATGGAACGGACGCTGCAGGTACTGGATGCGGCGGTTCTGGTCATCGACGGAAGCGATGGAGTGCAAGGAGATGTACATACACTGTGGCGGCTGTTAAAAAGATATGAAGTGCCGGTATTTTTATTTGTAAACAAGATGGATCAACCGGGGACGGATCCGGAAAAAGTACTGACGGAGCTACAGAAAAAGCTGGATAGCAATATTACATCCGTGGGAAAACTGCTGCAGCCTGGGGACAATGAAGGAGAACGGGAAACAGAGCTGGAACACGCGGCCATGTGTAGTGAAGCCTTGATGGAAGAATATCTGGAAACCGGAGAGCTGTCGGCGGAAAACATATCGGACACTGTGGCGGAGCGTAAGCTGTTCCCCTGCTTTTTCGGCTCCGCCTTGAAACAATGGGGAATTACAGAGCTGTTAGACGGATTGAATGCGTATCTGCCCCAGCCGGAATATCCGGAGGAATTCGGAGCCCGGGTTTATAAGATCGGCAGAGATAACGCAGGAATCAGATTGTCGTATTTGAAGGTCACCGGAGGAAGTCTGCGGGTTAAAATGCCGGTGGGAAACAGCAGAAGCGGTGCAGGAGAGGAAATCTGGGAGGAAAAATGCGACCAGCTGCGTCTGTATAATGGCGGAAGCTATGAGGCAGTGGATACGGTGAAAGCCGGTGAGGTCTGTGCGGTCACGGGACTTACGAAGACTTTCGCCGGGCAGGGACTGGGCTATGAAAGCGAGAACTCCACGCCGATACTGGAACCGGTGCTGACTTACAGACTACTGCTCCCTCCGGAGGTGGATCCTGTCGTGGCACTGGGGAAACTACGCCAGCTGGAAGAGGAAGAACCGCAGCTGCATGTGTTGTGGCAGGAGGAGAACAGGGAAATCCATATGCAGGTCATGGGACAGGTGCAGATGGAAATCCTCAAAAATATCCTGTGGGAGCGTTTCGGTCTGGAAGTGGAATTCGATGCGGGAAGCATTGTATACAAGGAAACTCTGGCGGAGCCGGTGGAAGGCATCGGGCATTTTGAACCCCTGCGTCATTATGCGGAGGTACATCTGTTGCTGGAGCCCGGGGAGCGGGGCAGTGGATTGCAATTTGCCTCTCTGTGCAGCGAGGACATGCTGGACCGTAACTGGCAGCGGCTGATCCTGACGCATCTGGAAGAAAAACGTCATGTGGGTGTGCTGACCGGTTCCGAACTCACGGATCTGCGGATATTGCTGATTGCCGGAAAAGCCCACACCAAACATACAGAGGGCGGAGATTTCCGACAGGCCACTTACCGTGCAGTACGTCAGGGAATGCGCAGCGGAAAGAGCATTCTCTTAGAACCATGGTTTTCCTTCCGACTGGAGGTGCCTACGGAGAATCTTGGCAGAGCCATGTCGGATATCACGAGGATGAACGGAAGCTTTGAAGCACCGGAGACAGAAGGCAATAACAGTGTGCTGACGGGAAGTGTTCCCGTGGCTTCCATGGGAGATTATGGAAAAGAGGTGGCATCTTATACCAAAGGTCATGGGCGTTTGTCCTGCACACTGAAGGGATATGAACCCTGCCATAATCCGGAGGAGGTAATGGCAGAGATCGGCTATGATCCGGAAGCGGATGTGGTCAACCCCACCGGATCGGTATTCTGCGCTCATGGTGCCGGTTTTCAGGTGTCCTGGGACCAGGTGCCAGAATATGCCCATGTGGAGAGCGGCTGGAAGCCGGAGAAGGAAGGAACCAAAGATGCGGACGGCATTTCGGATGCGGGACTGCAGGCAGTAAACAGGCAGCAGGGCGCTATTCGTCAGACCGGGGGTGGTGTAGAGCGGATTATTTCTCAGGAAGAGATCGAAGAGATCTTCCGTCAGACTTATGGGAAAAAGGCGGAGGATCCCCACAGATTCCGCAGATACCATACTTCTTCCGGAAACCGTGGCAGCTATACGGGCAGCTTGGCGGGAAGTGCCGGTGACACCGGTATGCGGAAGGTCGTACCGCAGGAAAAACCGGAGGAATACCTTCTGGTGGACGGTTATAACATTATTTTTGCCTGGCCGGAACTGCGGGAGCTGGCGAAGATCAATCTGGACAGTGCCAGGGACAAACTGATGGATATTCTGTGTAACTATCAGGGATATCAGGGCTGTCGCCTGATCCTGGTCTACGATGCCTACAAGGTGAAGGACAATCCCGGCTCCACCATGAAATATCATAATATAGAAGTGGTCTATACAAAAGAAGCGGAGACTGCAGACCAGTATATCGAGCGCACGACCCATCAGCTGGGGGCTAAGCCGCAGAAATACCGGGTGACGGTGGCAACCTCCGATGCACTGGAACAGATGATCATCTGGGGCAACGGTGCCACCAGAATGTCCGCACTGGGGCTGAAAGCAGCGGTAGAGGCAGCAGGTGCCGAATATTTTAAATAAGAGAGTTTTATTGGGCTTGAAAAAGTGTAATCTATACCTGTCAGGACGGGAAAATAAGATTTCCGACAGAACCCTGAGCACAAAAAGCAGAAAAAGAGGTATGGGTTATGAGAAGACAGTTCGTTTCCAATGTGGCATTTTACAGTACTACCGCAGTACTTATTCTGATCATTGTATTATGTATCGGCGCAACCGTGAAGAGCGAGAGCCGGGATGAGACGCAGCGCATGGAGAACCGGATACAGGAACAGCAGCTGATGAGCGATATGAAGCATTATCTGAATGAGAACGGTTATCGCAACAGCGGCGTGACGCTGACCTATGCACTGGAAGAAGACGGCAGTCCGGATTATACGTTTACCATTCATCATAAGAAGATCAACAGCATGAGTGAGACGGAACGGGGAGCATTGAGCGCAGAACTGGCACGGGCCTGCAACGCAGGCGGCAATTATTCGGTCTCTTATGAATATCTGCTGACAGATTTTTAGAGACTATTTACATGACTTTTTTGGAAATAAGGGGTATACTGATACCATATGCCACAGTAAACGAGGCGATGGGAAAGGAGAACGACAGATGACATTTATTCCCAAACCACATGAGATATATAAGCATTTTAAGGGCAATCTGTATCAGGTCGTAACGATTGCGGAACATTCAGAGACCGGAGAACAGCTGGTGATTTATCAGGCTTTGTATGGAGATTTCAAGACCTATGCAAGGCCTCTTGCCATGTTTACCGGAGAAGTGGATCGTCAGAGATACCCTGAGGTGACACAGCGTTTTCGTTTTGAATTACAGGGAGCGGAGGCGGACAGACAGGCACACGAGGCGGACGCAGTGAGCGGGACACAGACGGCAGCAGTTCAGACGAAGACAGCAAAGATGCCGTCGACTGCATCCCAGCCAGCAGCAGCCCAGGCAACGCCGATTGTGGCGCAGAACATAGCAGCCCAGGCAACGGCGACCGCAGCACAGACAACAATAGCACCGGTTTCCCCCGCAGAAGATGAAGAGCCCGCACTGGATCCGTTGGTACTGGAATTTCTGGATGCGGATTCCTACGAGGAGAAGCTAAATATTCTGGCAGGACTGCACCATCGTATCACCAACGAGATGATCACGACCATGGCGATTTCCTGTGATATTGAAGTAAATGACGGTGAGCCGGAAGAGCGTTATGAAGAATTGAAGAACTGCCTGCTCACCATGGAGAAGTTCGAATGCAACCGTCTGCGGTAGACTCTATGGATAAATACAATGAAAATTTAACGGATGTTAAGGAAATCTTTAGGAAAGGTGACCTTCGGGCGATACCCAAACCACTTTTAAAATGGTATGATAATAACCGTAGGATCCTTCCCTGGAGAGAGGATCCTGCTCCCTACCGCGTATGGGTCTCTGAGATCATGCTGCAGCAGACCAGAGTGGAAGCGGTAAAGCCCTATTTCCAGCGCTTTATGGAGACGCTGCCGGATATTGCTGCGCTTGCGCAGGCACCGGAAGAGGTGCTGTTAAAGCTGTGGGAGGGCCTGGGATATTATAACCGGGTACGGAATCTACAGAAAGCAGCCATCCAGATCATGGAAGATTATGGCGGAGTCATGCCGGATTCTTATGAGGAGTTATTAAAATTAAAAGGAATCGGCAGCTATACGGCTGGGGCGGTATCCTCTATTGCTTACGGCAAGCCCAATCCGGCGGTGGACGGCAATGTTCTGAGAGTCATTGCAAGAGTCCGCAAGGATGAACGCTGTATCTCTGAGGATAAAGTAAAAAAGGCTGTGGAAAAGGATCTGTGGGAGGTCATTCCTACAGACAGGCCGGGAGATTTCAACCAGGCTATGATGGAAATCGGTGCCTGTGTATGTATTCCCAACGGGGCTCCGCACTGTGAGGAATGTCCCCTACAGCAGATATGTCTGGCGTATGCGGACGGTACACAGCTGCAATATCCGAACAAAGCCAAAGCAAAAGAACGCACGGTGGAGGAGAAGACGATCCTCATTATCCGGGATGCGGAGCTGGCGGCATTGCATAAGCGTCCGGCGAAAGGTCTGCTGGCCGGTATGTATGAATTCCCTTCGATGAAAGGATATCATACCGCGGAGGAGGTCAAGGAATATCTGGCGGAGAACGGGTTGCAGGTACTCCGGATCCAGCCTCTTGAGGATGCAAAGCATATTTTTTCCCATAGAGAATGGCATATGAAAGGATATCTGATCCGTGTGGATGAACTGGCACCGAAGCGTGAAGGCCCGGATTCAGCAGACTGGATCTATATTGAACCTTCGGAGACAAGGGAGAAATATCCCATTCCTTCCGCGTTTGCAGTCTATGCGAAGGGATTGAACATGAAACTGGGGGCCCGAGAGAACAATCCCGGACAGTGAACAACAAGATAGTGAAGAAAGGACAGCGATATGAAATTACTTTCCATAGCAATTCCCTGTTACAATTCTGAAAAGTATATGAGAAAATGTATTGATTCCCTGCTGATCGGCGGAGAGGATGTGGAGATCCTGATCATCGATGACGGTTCTACCAAAGACCGTACCGCAGAGATTGCAGACGAATATGAAGCACAGTTTCCTACGATTGTGCGTGCTATTCATAAGGAGAACGGCGGACATGGTTCTGCTGTGAACACCGGAATCGCCAATGCCACGGGACTATATTTTAAAGTAGTGGATAGTGATGACTGGGTGAAGCAGGATGCATATTTTAAGATCCTGGATACTCTCAGAGAACTGGCCGGCGGCGGTCAGGCGTTGGATATGCTCATCAGCAACTATGTCTATGAAAAAGAAGGCGAGCGCCGCAAAAAGGTGATCCAGTACCGTCATATCCTGCCGGTGGAGAAGATGTTCACCTGGACGGACTGCCATCATTTTCTGAAGGGCCATTACATACTGATGCACTCCGTGATCTTCCGTACCAGACTGTTACAGGAATGTGGACTGAAGCTTCCGGAGCACACCTTCTATGTGGACAACCTGTATGTATTTGAACCGCTTCCTTATGTGAAGAATATGTATTATCTGGATGTGAATTTCTACAGATATTATATAGGAAGACAGGATCAGTCGGTGAATGAGACCGTGATGATCTCCCGCATCGACCAGCAGATCCGAGTGACGAAGCTGATGATTGATTATCTGGTGGGCAGAAAGTCGGAACTGGTGAAAAACCGACGCCTGTACCAGTACATGCGCAACTATCTGGAGATCATCATGACAGTATCTTCCGTACTGTTGATCCGCTCCGGCACCACAGAGCATCTGGAGAAAAAGAAAGAACTGTGGGAGTACCTGAAAGGAAAAGACAAACGCCTGTATCTGTGGATGCGTAACGGCATTATGGGCGGTACCATGAATTTGCCCGGAAGAGGCGGACGGAAGATTTCGGTAGAGGGATATAAGATCTGCCAGAAATTGTTCGGATTTAATTAGAACGGAATTATTTCCTGGAAGCCAGGAATAATTTTAAAAGTCTGAGAGCATAGTCACGTTCTCTCTGTTCGGAATTGTTTAACATAGTCAAAATAGCGGATACTTCGGCGGTTTCTCCGGGGTATCCGTTTTCTTCTGTATTTTTTCCATAAATTATATAATCCAGTGACATATCCAGGGTCTCGGAAAGAGCCATCAGTGTCTCCACACTCATGCCGCAGCTGCCGCGTTCAATATCTGCATAATATTTGGCAGCACGATCTATTTTTTCAGCCATCTCGTCCTGCGTGAAGCCCAACAGGTTTCTTTTTTCGCGAATGCGTTCTCCGGCAGCCAGTCGATCATAAGTTTTTTTCATGTATATCCTCCAATATCTTTCTCCATGATTAGATATCCCTTAGTGTAATCACAAAAAGCTTTTCTATGAGGAAGTCCTGCTTCCCATAGTTCGAAATAATCACACTTACATTATGAATACCCCAAACTATTGACAATACCAGTTTTAAACGTATATAATAGGTACGTTTAAAACGGAATTGAAAATTACGTTAAAAACGTAGACTGAAATTTAGAAGTAGTAAAATCTTCCGCTGTTGGGGAAGAAGGAGCTTACATGAAACGAAAGATAATGACCATTGTGGCAGGAGCAGCAGGTCTGGTTCTTGCCTATTTTGTGGTAAGTGGGATTTCTAATATCATCTATCATCATCCGGCGGAAGACACCGAGGCACAGGAAGAGACGGAAACTGTCGTGCAGGGCACCGAGGAAGCCAGGGCGGCCATGACCGAGGATGAGATCAACGAAATGCTAGCGGATATGAAAAGTACCGAGACCGCGGAGGCGGAGGCAGCATCTGAGGAGACGGCTGTAATTCCCGTGAAATTCGGGGAACTGCAGTCGGTAAATCCGGATGTGTATGCCTGGATCACCGTACCTGGTACAGAAATCGATTATCCGATCTTACAGCATCCTTCCGATAATTCCTATTACCTGATGCATAATATCGACGGCTCTTACGGATATCCCGGATGCATCTATACGGAGAATCTGAACAGTAAGGACTTTACAGACAACAATACGGTGATCTACGGACACAACATGAAGAACGGTTCCATGTTTGCCCAGTTACATAAATTCGAAGATCCGGACTTCTTTCGGGAGAACAGGGAAGTGCTGATCTATCTGCCGGATGAGGTGCTACATTATACCATTTTTGCAGCACATATTTATGATGACAGACATCTGCTGTACAGCTTTGATTTTGCTGATCCGGAGGTGTATGAAAAGTATCTGCAGTCGGTCTTTGACACCCGGGATATGAGTGCGAACATCGACAAAGAGATGACGGTGACCAACGAGGATCAGATCATTACACTGGTTACCTGCATCGGCAGCCAGCCGAACAACCGTCTTCTGGTACAGGCAGTACTGACGGAGCGGGAGCCGGGCACTGAGGCGGATACGGCAGAATAATGGAGACAGCCTATGAAAAAGGAAAATCGTAAAGAAATATCCGAAGATATTTCCATCATTGAGGACGATCGGGACGAATCCCAGCTGACCGGAAGAAAAGCAGCGGAATACAACAGGAAGAATGTTGTCCGGCACAGAAAACGTGTCCGGACAAAAATTCTGTGTGCACTGGGAATCCTGCTGGCGCTTTTGGCAATCTTGGCAGTGATCACGGTGATCCTGGTCAATGTATGGAGATCCACCGGACGGGCCAGCCTGCTTCATCATGCACAGGGCAACAGTGCAGATGCGGCTCAGACCATGCAGGAGGCTGCCGATGAGAAAAATTCCGAAGCTTCAGGAACACAGGAAGCGGAAGAAGCTTATGAATTGCAGGAAGGTCAGATACGTTACAACGGTAAGACTTACCAATATAAAGAAAACCTCATGAATATTCTCTGCCTTGGTATTGACAGCAGAGACGGAATCGCAAAGGAAAAGACACCTGGCAAGGCAGGACAGGCCGATTGTGTGATCCTGGCAGTGCTGGATGATGAAGCGAAGACCATTCAGCTCATCAATATTTCCAGAGATTCCATGGTGCCCGTGCATGTATATGCCACGGATGGCAGCTTTGTGGAAGACAGAACCGAACAGCTGGCTCTGCAATATGCTTACGGCAACGGCAGAGACTGGAGCTGTCAGCTCATGGAAGAGGCGGTGTCGGATCTGTTTTACGGATTGCCCATCCATGGTTACTGTGCATTGTCCATGAACAGTATTGCAGATCTGAACGATGCTGTGGGCGGTGTCACTGTAACGGTGCCGGAGGAACTGGCGGAATTAAAGCCAAAGTTGTTTACCGCAGGGGAGGTCGTGACTCTGAGAGGAGAACTGGCATATCATTTTGTCCATGACAGAGCTTATAAGTCAGCGGATTTCGCTTCCAATAACAAGCGTATTGCCAGACAGAAGACCTATGCCGTTGCCTTTGTCAATCAGCTGAAGCAGGGCATGAAGGAAGATATGACACTTCCGGTAAAACTCTACCAGACAGCAGAAAAGCAGATGGTCACCAGTATCAGCCTGGATCAGGCGGTATACCTGTGCACCGAATATATGAACTGCTCCTTTGATATGGAGAATATCTATACCATTGACGGTGAGGTTACCATGGGGGAAAAGTATGCGGAGTTCAATGTGGATGATGATGCATTGTATCAGCTGATCCTCGATATTTTTTATGAGGAAGTGAATTAGGTATAACCGGCCGGAAACGACCGTTTATATATAGAGACCATTCTATACTCTACGAAAGGAGATAAATGCCCAATGAAAAAAGTATATGCTTTGTTATTAGTCGCTGTTATGACTGTAGCTATGGCAGTTCCTACCTTTGCAGCAAGCAGCCCTGAGGCTGATCCCGTTGTAAAGACCGCTGCCGGTGTTGACGTTGTAGCAGGCGCGAAGGAAGTAAAGACTTCCGTAGCAGCAGCTTCTGTAGCAGTTCCTTCTGAGCAGCTTGCACAGCAGGTTGTATCTGTAACCTCTACAGAGTCCGTGTTGAAAGACTTAAACGTTCCTACCAGCGCTAAACTGGTAGCAGCTGTTGACGTATCCTACAGCGGAGAGATCCCTGCAGGCGGCGTACAGGTTCCTTTCAAGGTTCCTGGCACCAAGAAGGGTGATATGGTTTACATCCTTCACAGACAGCCCAATGCACCTTACACCTGGGAAGTAGTTGGTTCCGGAATTCTCGGTGATGACCTCACCGTAACCGGTACTTTCACCAGCTTCTCCCCCGTTGCATTCATGGTAGTTGATGCAGCTGATGTTGCAGCAACCGCAGTGAAGGCACCCAAGACTGGCGAGTTCTAAGATCGTCTTAAGAACTTGATTTCATAAGGCCTTATGAAGTAATGGTCAAAATGAAGTAAAAAGGTAGAGTGGTTTCTATGAGACCGGTGTGGCGCTTCGGCGCCATGCCGGGATCAAAAAGGAGAAATATCGCATGGAATATATTGATATTCATTCCCACATACTGCCCGGTCTGGATGACGGTTCCAAAAACATGGAAATGACACTTGCCATGTTGCGGGTAGCGGGAGAAGAAGGCATCGGCACCATCTATGCCACACCCCACTGCATGCCGGGGAAAGGACACCCGACACTTGCAAAAGTAGAGGAGAGGATTCATCTGGTACAGGAGGCGGCCGAAAAAGAGGGAATTCATATACTTCTGAAAAAAGGAACAGAGTATTACTACATAGAAGAAATGTTGGAATGGATGGAAGAGGGGAAGATTATTACCCTGGGAGATTCCAGCTGTGTATTGGTGGAATTCGAACCCTATGCGGAGGAAAAATATATCCGCAATGCGGTCAGAGAGATTCTGGGATTCGGTTATCAGCCGGTGATCGCTCATGTGGAGCGGTATCAGAACCTCATGGAACGAAAATTTGCAGCCATCCAGTGGATGCGGGAAGTCGGAGCGCTGATCCAGGTCAACTGTGCATCTGTCACAGGAGACAATGGCTTCCATACAAAACAGAATGTGAAGAGCCTGCTGAAAAACGGTCTGGTGGATTTCGTATCCACAGATGCCCACAGACCGGAAGGCAGAGCTCCTTATATAGAGAAATGTGCGGAGACCCTCCGCAAAAAATACGGAGACATCTATGCAGCGGAACTTATCGGTGGCAATGCCAGAAGGTTCCTGGAGCAGCACTGATGAATCCTGCAATGTACAACGAGAGGAAAGAATAATATGCAGACTTCTAATCAGGAAGACGTAATTGAAATTGATTTACAGGATCTGTTCGGCCTGCTTCTGCACAAGGCATGGATCATTATTCTGGCAGCCATCGCCACGGCAGCTATCGGATTTGCGGTAAGCTTTTTTCTGATCACACCCCAGTACGAATCCACGACCAGCATCTACATCTCCACCAGCAAGGGAAATGAGAACAGCATGACTTACAGTGATGCACAGCTGGCCAGCCAGCTGACCAAGGATTATGAGGAATTGATCCTGGGACGTACGGTGCTGGAAAATGTGATCGCAAAGTATCAGCTGGATGAAAGCTATGAGAGTCTGAAGAAGAGAGTGTCCGTGGAAAATACGACCAACACCCGAATCATCAGCATTACCGTAAAAGATCCGAATCCGGAAAACGCACAGATCATAGCCAACAGCATCCGGGATGTGGCAGCAACGCATATCAAGGATGTGACGGATGTGGAGGCGGTAAATGTGGCGGATGAAGCAAATCTGCCGGAGAAACCCTGTGAGCCCTCCGTGCCTAAGTGGACAGTTATTGCAGCCCTGATCGGTATGGTCCTGTCGGCTGCAGTGATCGTGGTGCAGTATCTGCTGGATGATACCATCAAGTCCTCAGAGGACATTGAAAAATATCTGGAACTGTCCACTCTGGGACTGATTCCGAATTTTGACACTGTGGAGAAGAAAAAGAAATCCCGTAAATCCAAGGAAGAAGACGAAGTTCATGAGCCCCGGATGGAGGCGGATGAGGTTATTGAAGTCGTGGATATAGAAAAGGAGCAGGAAGATGCAGAGCATTGAGTTAAAACAGGAAAAACAGGACTTCCGTACCAAAGAAGCATTTAAAACGCTCCGCACGAACATCGAATTCTCCGGAGAGAACATCAAGGTCATCTGTGTGACCAGCTGTACCCCTAACGAAGGTAAGAGCAGCGTGTCCTACGAACTGGCGAAGTCCTTCGCACAGAACGGAAAGAAAACGATCCTCATCGACGCAGATCTGCGTAAGAGTGTCATGAGAGGCAGACATAAAAAGGGAAAAGTCCGTTTCGGACTGACCAACTATCTGGTAGGTAAAGTGGAACTGGACACAGCCATCTGTGAGACGGATGTACCGAATTTCCATCTCCTTTTTGCCGGACCGGTGCCGCCTAACCCCAGTGAACTGTTGGGAAATACCCGGTTCCAGAAAATGATCGAGGTATGCCGCATGAAGTACGACATGGTCATTATCGATACACCGCCGCTGGGAAGTGTCATTGATACCGCAGTAGTCTCCAAATTCTGTGACGGCGCCATGATCATCCTCGCCTGTGGCGAGATCAGCTACCGCTTCGCCAAGAGAGTCAAGGACCAGCTGGAGATGACCGGATGCAAGATCCTCGGCTGCGTGTTGAACAAGGTGGATATGGGCGGCAAGGGATACTATGGCAAGTACTATGGAAAATATTACGGGAAGTACTATGGAAAATATTATGGTAACTACGGGACGGAAGAATAAACGAAGATAAAACAGGAGGGGAGGAAGCATGTACAAAAAGAAGTACAGTGGCTGGTTGAAACATGCAGACTTTCTGATACTGGATATCATTGTTCTCCAGCTCTCCTTTTATATTGCATATTGCATCCGTCATGGAATCGATAATATGTATGAAAATCGGCTGTATGCCGGTATGGCAATCGTACTATTGCTGGTAGATATCGTCATTGGTATCAGTTTTGAGAATTTACATAATGTCATGAAGCGTGGGTACTGGATCGAGGCAATTCAGACATCCAAGCAGGTGCTGGAGGTTTTCGCACTGTTTGCCATCTATCTGGTCACCGTGCAGAGCACTGAGCAGTTCTCACGTACTGTACTATATCTGACTATGGTATTCTACTGGATCCTGAGCTATGTGGGAAGAACCCTCTGGAAGACGTACCTGAAGCATCATAGCAGGTATGCATCAAAACGTTCCCTGATCATCGTGACCAAAGCAGACCGTTTGCCTATTCTGACAGAGCAGCTACAGGGAGAGACCTATTCTGCTTACCAGATTCTGGGCATCACAGTCGTAGATACGGATATGATGGGACAGCAGATTGGAAAATATACGGTGATAGCGAACGCTGATAGTATCATTGAATATACCCGTACCGGCTGGGTGGACGAGATCTATATAGACCTGGAACCGGGAGATACTTCGGCCGAACCGTTGATCAGACAATTCCTGGAAATGGGTACCGTAACGCATATGCGGCTCTCCGATGCACTGACAGAATCCGGACGAAAGATCATCATGGAAAAGCTGGGAGATATGCCGGTAATAACGGCTACGATGAATTATGCCTCTCCCAGACAATTGTTCATGAAGCGCTGCCTGGATATTACGGGAGGGCTGATCGGATGTATCCTGACCGGTATCCTGTGTATTTTCCTGGCACCGGCAATCTATATCCAATCCCCGGGACCGATATTTTTTTCCCAGATCAGGGTCGGCAAAAATGGCAAACAGTTCCGTCTCTATAAATTCCGCAGCATGTATATCGATGCGGAGGAACGTAAGGCAGAGCTCATGAAACAGAATAAAATGTCTGACGGTAAGATGTTCAAGCTGGACGAGGATCCCCGCATCATTGGCAGCAGGATCCAGCCGGATGGTACCTATAAAAAAGGAATCGGCAACTTCATCCGAGACTGGAGCATTGACGAATTCCCACAGTTCTTCAATGTACTCAAAGGTGATATGGCACTGGTAGGAACGAGGCCGCCGCTGGTATCGGAAGTGGAACAATATGAAATTAGGCATTGTACAAGACTTACAATGAAACCCGGCATTACCGGAATGTGGCAAATCAGCGGGCGGAGCAGCATCACGGATTTCGATGAAGTCGTGAAGCTGGACCGGGAATATATCGAGAACTGGAACTTCGGAAAGGATCTGAAGATACTGTGGAAGACCGTAGGAGCTGTGCTGAAGAAGGATGGTGCGGTGTAAGGGAAAGTCTGTATGGATAAGACATTAAATGTAGAGTTCTTGAAACACAGGATACTAGATATTTAATAATGAATGTAAGAAGGAACAAATATAAATGGATGAGTACACAATTAAGGTTATAGTAGCAACCCACAAGCCATATGAAATGCCAATGGATGAAATGTATCTTCCGGTTCATGTTGGGGCTGCGGGAAAGGAGAGCATTGGATTTCAGAGGGATGATGACGGAGAGAACATATCCGACCTTAACCCGTATTTTTGTGAATTGACAGGCCTTTATTGGGCATGGAAAAATCTTAATGAAGATTATATAGGTCTTGTTCATTATCGTCGCTTATTTTCGATTAATGGACACATAGTTGAGAAAATTGATATTCAACCATACCTTGGAACAGTTAAAGTTTTCATACCAGTTAAACGACGATATTATATTGAGACACTTAAATCTCATTATGATCATACTCACTATTCTATACATCTTGATGTTACCAAAAAAGTGGTAGAAAAACTGTATCCGGATTATATTGATGCATATGAAAGGGCAATCAATAGAACATGGGGATACATGTTCAATTTAATGATAATGGATAAATCACTGCTTAATAATTATTGCATATGGCTTTTTAATATTTTGAATGAAATATACAATCAGATAGATACAAGTGATTATGGGGCATTTGAAAAAAGATATGTGGGAAGAATAGGGGAGATTCTTTTTAATGTGTGGCTTGAAAATAAAATCAGCACAGGTAAAATACAAAAATGTGAAATCAAGGAACTTAATTATATTGCGGAGGAACATTTAATAAAAAAAATTCCTGCATTTCTCAAAGCAAAATTCTTTCGAAAAAAATACAAGGGTAGTTTTTAAATGAGAAACTATTAAAATTCAAGAAAGGCAATTAAAACTGTATTTTTAAATACAGCTAAAGGTTCTTGATGGTAGAATGTTAATTGAAGCAAAAACTAGAAAGATATGCCACAAGATTGAATATTCAAGTATGGGGATTCGCTGTATACTTTAATGATTTCACTAAAAAGTATATAGGATTTGTTAAGTAATAGAGTTGCTTTGGCAGAAGGAGTTATTCAATAACATGAGAAAGAGTTTAAAATACAAATTAAAAAATAATTTTGTATTACGCACAATTATAAAACCATATATAGATATAAAGAGATATAACGATTTCTTGAAGTATCAAAAGAGCGCTGATTCTGAGTATATAAAATCATTAAAAGATACACATGTTGGTGAAAGGTGTTTCATCATTGGAAATGGACCGAGTCTTCAAATAAAAGATTTGGAAAAATTGGATGGGGAATTCTGCTTTGCATCAAACCGTATTTTTAAAATTTTTGATAAGACGAAGTGGAGACCGACTATTTACTTAGCGGTAGACAACAGTTTCCTTGACGAAAGTTGTGAAGAATTAAATAAATATGAACTTGATAATCTTTTTTTAGGGGTGGGAGAACGGTTTGATAAAAGCAAGTTTAAAAGTAGAGTGACAAGAATTTTTGAATATACAAAATTTAAAATTAACAAGTGGAATGATTGCTCAGCATTTATTAGTGAAGATGTTTCATGTTTTTTTTCTGTTGGTTATACAGTTACTTTTACAGCAATACAGTTAGCAATCTATATGGGATTTAAAGAAATTTATCTTTTAGGAGTAGACTTCAATTATTCAGTTATTAGAGATAAATACGGAAAAGTACATGTTGATAATTCAATAAAAGATTATTTTTGGGGAGAAAAATATTCTTCAACGGTATTGGCATATGATGCAAATTTAAACGCATATGAAAAGGCAAGAGATTATGCAGATAAACATAAAATACAAATTTTGAATGCTACCAGAGGAGGGAAACTTGATGTTTTTGAAAGGAGAAATTTAGATACTGTAATAGGTAAGTAGAGATGGTTATATGGAAAAATAAAAAATCAAAGTATGATGATATTAAATGAAAGCCATAATCCACCAGATATGTTGGGGAGAATAGTGTAAATAGAAACGGTGAGGATATCAATAAAAACTTCCTATGTTATATTGAGAATGGTGTCGTAAGCCAATCTTGAACATAGGAGGTGGTCCAAATGGACAATAGATGCATATCACATACCCGATGGAAGTACCAATATCATATAGTATTCATTCCAAAAGATCGGTAGAAAATATTGTATGGAAAAATTAGAGATGATGTAAGGAAAATAATCAGTACACTATGTCAGTATAAAAATGTATAGATTATAGCAGGAGCAGTTTGTATAGCCCATGTGCATCTCAGTGTAGCAATTCCACCGAAAATAAGTATTTCAAATTTTATGGGATACTTAAAGGGAAAAGGTACGCTAATGATTTATGACAGGCATCCAGAATTACAGAGTAAGTGTGACAAAGCATTTTGGTCGAGAGGGTAGTATATAGAAACACTTGATAATATCACTAATGAAGCAGTACTGAAATATATAAAAGACAAGCCGAAGAATCAAGAAGAGAAGATTCTCAAAGTACCGCTTTATAGCGGATCGGTAAGAGCGCTTGAGATATCGCTCTTTTGGGCGAAGCAGTAACATAGCCCTTTGGAGGGCTAATAATAAACCATCTCTTGAAGTGGTGGATACTAACTTAATTGGTGTGATAAAATGACTAAAGTTATTAATTTTCTTGGAAATAAAATAGGAAGTGGTGGTATAGAGTCTTTCGTTACTAATATGTCAGAAGGAATGAAAGATGATGGGATTGACTATATAGTTTGTGCTAATTATCGCACCACTAATATCTATGAACAACGCTTGCAGAGAAATGGGGCTAAAATCGTTTATCTTCGAGAATATTCAACAAATTATATATTAAAGTTGTTTGATTTCATTAGTTACATGGCTAAAAACAAAGATGCAATCCTTTATCTACACGCAAGTACACCGGGAATGTATTTACACGCATTTCTAGCAAAGTGCATGGGTGTGAATAAAATTGTATATCATGTTCATAGTACACCAAGCAATAGGATTCATATACTAAAAAAAATGAAGGATAGCTTTTTAGAATTCATGTTTTACAATATTCCGCAAATAAATGTTGCATGTTCCATATCAGCGGGAGAGTGTTTTTATAGGAAGAAAAAATATAGGGTTGTTCATAATGGAATTGATGTTGAGCGTTTTAAATTTTCTGCTAGTTTGCGTGAAAAAACAAGAAAGGAATTAGGTGTTGACAGTGAATTCTTGATAATACAAATAGGAAGGCTTTCTCCTCAAAAAAATCAGTTTTTTACATTGAAATTATTTAATAATTGCGTTATTAAAAGAAAAAATTTGAAGTTGATATTTATTGGTGAAGGTCAGTATGAAAGTGGTATGAATAAATTTATCAAGGAAAATAAATTAGAAGAGTATGTGAAAATTATTCCACCTGATAAAAACGTTGAGAGATTTTATATGGCAGCAGATTTGTTGATGTTTCCTTCTGAATTTGAAGGATTGGGAATAGTTGCATTAGAAGCTGAAGTAGCAGGGCTTCCAATCTTGGCTTCGTCGTGCATTGTTGATGAGGTTTGTTTTACAGATTTTATTGAGAGAATTGATTTGAATGATTTTGAAAGATGGGAAAATAGAATTAATGAATATATCCAAGCAAGTTTAAATAGAAAAAGAACGTCGTCAATTGGTTATAAAGAGTGTATAGCTAACGGATTCTCTGTTGAAAATGGCAGGAAGGAACTCGTAAATATATACAATGAATTAGAAATGGAAGAAAAAAGATAAATGCGTTTGAAGAAGGAGGAAATTAATGCAAGTAACATCATTTGGCTTTTTTTGGTTGATAGTATTGTTCTTGGCGGCTCAAAAAGACCAAATAACGCTTTTAAAAGTTGTTATGTTTTCAGCCTTGTTTCAAGCGGGAGCGGTTTTTATTATCTTTGGTAAGGCGATATCCCCTTTTATGGCGAGCTGTATAATGTTTATTATAGATTACTTGTTTCGTTGTAAATTCAAGCCAAAACTTTCTATTCCGTTTTTTTTCAAAATCTATCTTTACTTTTTATTCATTATTTTGTGTGGGGCAATAATTGCAGCTATTGCTTTTAGGGGCATTGTCTATATGGAAAATAAGGATTGGATTTCCTATGCACGATATGATGGACATATTGCTTTTTTCGGATTGTTTACTCTAGTTATTTTTGGCCTTATGTTATTATTGGTTTATAATCTAAAAAGCATACCTTTAGAAGAAATCGAAAGAATGATAGATATAATGGTTGCCTTTGTATTTATTATTGGACTTTGGCATTTTGGAACAGTGATGAATTATATTCCACGTAATGATTTCATTAGAGATTTTATATATTCTAATAGCACAACAACTGAAAACATCGCATATTTTGTTGACACGAATATATCTCTAAGAATTTACCAATCTATATTTAACATAAGATTTTGCGGACCATTTATGGAACCTTCATATTGTGCAGGTTTTCTTGCTATGGCATTTGCATTTTACGTGGGCAAACCGGAACTTAAAATTAAGGACTTTTTACTTATGACAGCTGTGGTGATTATGACAGTGCTTACATATTCGGCGACTGCTTATGTGTCTCTTGTTTTTGCAGGTGTAGCATCTGCTATTTCTTCGGGGAAAGCTGAACATCTGCTAAAGATTATCAGTAGAGCGTGTGTGCTGATAATGTTTGCATTAGTTCTTGTTACTAAATTTGAACTATGGAATGTTATTCAGCGGTTAATTATAAATAAATTAGACTCTCATTCAGCTTATATACGGGGACTTTGGAATACAAATGCAATCAAAACCTTTTTTGATACAAAAGGTTTTGGAATGGGATACGCTAATGTTCGTGGAAGTAGCTTATTTTATACTATTCCAGCTTCCTGTGGTATTATGGGAACGCTTTTTTTGATAATATTTATAATTGCATTTATTCAACGCTGTGGAAAAACTGGATATGGTAAAAAACAGCAACTGAGATTTCAAACAATGTTTTTGGCAACATTATTTGCAATGGTAGTTGCCATTTCTGTATTAGATTATTCAATATTTTGGATGAGTGCTATATTACTTGTAATTCATAAACAAGTTTATGCTGACAAGAATCACACTTGTAATGAGCTGATTGCTACAATATAAATACATGCATTGGAGGAAAAATAATGTACAAGAAACCATTCGTTATTGCTGAAGCAGGTTGTAATCATATGGGACAGATGGAAATAGCCAAAGATCTCATTGAAACAGCAGCCCATTTTTGTAAGGCAGATGCAATTAAATTTCAAAAACGTTGTCCAAAAGAGCTTTTAACTCCGGAGCAGTATAACGCTCCGCATCCCAATCCGGAAAATTCCTATGGTAGGACATACGGTGAACATCGAGAATTTTTAGAATTCACAGTTGATCAACATGCACAACTAAAGGAGTGGTGTGAACAGGCTGGTATTATTTATGCTACTTCGGTTTGGGATATGACCAGTGCGAAAGAGATAGCTTTATTGAAGCCGAAGTTTATCAAAATCCCATCAGCTTGTAATACTCATTTTGAAATGCTTCAGTGGCTTTGTGACAATTACAATGGTGAGATTCAATTATCTTTCGGTATGACCACGCATGAAGAAGAGGAAGAAATAGTGAAGTTGTTTGAAGAAAATGGTCGTGTAAAGGACTTGGTTCTCTTTAACTGCACTTCTGGTTACCCGGTACCATTCAAGGATGTGTGTTTGCTTGAAATTAATCGTATGCGTGCTGCATATGAAGACCGGGTAAAGGCAATTGGTTTTTCTGGTCATCATCTTGGAATTGCTGTTGACGTTGCAGCTTATACACTTGGGGCAGAGGTGATTGAACGCCATTATACGTTGGACAGAACTTGGAAAGGCACTGATCATGCAGCATCTCTGGAACCGGATGGAATTCGTAAGTTAGTAAGAAATCTTAACGCAGTACATGAGGCGCTTACTTATAAGAATTCTGAAATTCTTCCGATTGAGCAGATTCAGAGAGATAAATTGAAATATCGCAAACACTGAAAAAATGAAGATATTTGAGAGGTAAATATCATGAAATTTGAAAAGATATTCTATAAAAGACGTAATCATTACTTAAAAAATCATAGAATTTGTAGCAAAATTTATGCAGTGTTTTGTCGTATATTTTTTCAAGGTGACATTACCTTTTAATCGGACATTGATAGATCGGTGTATTTTTGCCATAATGCATTTGGGGGGGGAGTTAATCCTAATGCAAAAATCAGGGGGTAATACAAAATGGGGTTCTTATTGGCGAAATTGATGAGTCACACATGGCTCCTACAATTGAAGAGGGAGTTTTTATTGAATACTTGGGCCAGTTGTGATTTGTAAGAACTCCAAAATCGGTGCAGGTGCTGTTGTATTAAAGGATATTCCAGCTGGATGTATCGTTGTAGGAAATCCAGCACGAATTATAAATGTGAGGAGAAAATAAAATGAATGTGGCCTTTATTCCGGTAAGAGGTGGTAGCAAATCTATTCATCTGAAGAACATAAAACCTATTTTAGGCAAGCCTCTTGTATATTGGACAGTTAAAGCTGCTTGTGGGTGTAAATATATTGATAAAGTTTTTGTTGCAACAGATAACGATAAGATTAAAGAAACTGTAGAAGACTTTAAAAAAAGCTCAGAAGCAGAATTATTTGAAAAAGTAGAGGTGATTGGTCGCTCTGCGGAGTCGGCATCTGACACAGCTTCTACAGAATTTGCAATGCTGGAATTTGCCGGGAAAATAGAGTTTGACAATATCGTGTTGGTACAGGCCACATCACCTCTTCTTGTGAGTTCAGATTTGGATAGGGGATTTGAAGCTTTTGGTGAGGAAAATGTAGACAGTGTTTTATCTGTTGTACGTCAGAAAAGATTTCATTGGGAGAATGACGAAAATGGATATGCATATCCTACAAACTATGATGTGTTTCATAGACCACGTAGACAGGAATTTGATGGTTATTTGGTAGAAAATGGCGCATTTTATATTTCTTCAAAAGAAGATTTTTTGAAATCAAAAAATCGCGTGTCTGGAAATATTAAAGCTGTTGAGATGAATGAGGATACATTCTTTGAAATTGATGAGCCAAGTGATTGGATTATTATTGAAGCACTTATGAAAAAAAATGGTATTGCTGATCCAAAAGCAATTCCGACAATTAAGATGTTTCTTACTGATTGTGATGGATGTTTGACGGATGGAGGAATGTATTACTCTGAACATGGAGATGAATTAAAGAAGTTTAATACAAGAGATGGAATGGGGTTTGCATTACTGCGCAATAGAGGGATTATTTCAGGAATTGTAACCAGTGAAAATGTAGACCTGAATAGAAGAAGAGCTGAAAAGTTGAAGCTAGATGTACTAGAAGCAGGATGTAAAGACAAAGTTGCGACAGTAAAGGCTCTCTGCGAAAAATATAATATTTCTTTGGAAAATGTAGTTTACATAGGCGATGACATTAATGACTTGGATGTTATTAAAATGGTAGGATATGGATGCTGTCCAGCTGACGCAATGCCTCAAGTAAGAGATGCAGCGAAGTACATTACTAATGCAAGAGGTGGAGAGGGTGTCATCAGAGAGATTGTGGATAAAATTGTAAAAGGTGATAATGAATGAAAAAGAAAGTTTGTGTTACAATTGTAACCTACAATAGAATTAATTACTTAATCAAATTGTTGGATGCTTTGTCAAAACAAACATATTCTGTGTCATCAATTGCAATCGTGGATAATAATAGTTCAGATGAAACACCATTTATTCTAAAAAATAATGCAATAATTGAAAATGTGGTTGAAGGGAGTACGGAGGTATCTTTCTGGAGAGAAATCCAAATTTACTATTATAGAAGTACGGAAAATACTGGAGGATCAGGTGGATTCGCACAGGTAATTTCAATGGCTCAGGAGCTTGATTGTGATTATATTTGGGCTATGGATGATGATGTACTTCCAGAATTAGATTGTCTGGAGCAGTTGATTCGGTTTTGCGATGATTCGAGCAGATTGTGTATACCATGCAGGTGTGATGAACGATTTCAGGATTATGCAGTTCAGAAATATAATTTGACCAATCCATTTTTATTTCACGTTAATGAATGCAAACAAAATCTGATACTTGGTAGTGAAATTGAAAAAGATTATGTATATGTAGAAGACATGGCTTTCGAGGGTCCATTATTGGATTGCAAGCTCATAAAAGAAATTGGAATACCAAATAAGGAGTATTTTATTCTATTTGATGATACAGATTATGCACATAGAGCATTGGAAGTAACGCACATAAGATATATTAAAAATGCAAGACTTCATAAACAAATAGTTCCTCTTCAAAAAATGGGCAGTACATGGTCTTGGAAATCATATTATGCAACAAGGAATGCAGCTTATTTTGATTCTATTTATGGGAAAAACTTTTTTGTAAGAAATTTAAGACCACGACTTCGAATTGTGGATTTATTATTACGCACTATCATAAAAGGTCGCTTCTATAGAATCAAGTGGCTTCTTAGAGCTCATAGTGATGGTATGAATCACAGAATGGGGAAGACCGTTGAGCCTAAGGAAATTCCGGCTAGGTAATGAATATCAGTAAATGATATGGTAGAATGAAAGGAATCTTATGAATAGGAAGATGGCAATAATTTTTGGACTTCCCAAATCGATATATTTGGGATTGAAATCTATGCCTCTTAGGGAGGCAATTCACATCCCTATTTTTGTTTCAGCAAATACAAAGTTAGTATCTCTAAAAGGAAAGATAAGAATTGATTCACCATCTTTGCGTCCCGGTATGGTAAGGATAGGCTTAGGTGGTTCAGGAACAGTCCAACATGTGCCCGCTGTAGTTGAAAATAATGGTTTGATGGTTTTTGGTGATCATGTGAATCTTGGGGGAGGAACGCAGATTTGCACGGTTGATAAACACAGTAGACTTGTTATGGGGAAGAATACGTCTGTAACGGGAGACAGCCATATAGTAGCTAAAGAACTGGTAGAAATCGGAAGCGATTGTCTGATATCTTGGGAAGTGCAAATAATGGATACCGATTTTCATAGACTAATGGATCAAGATATGGTAATTAACGTTGCTCAACCCATCCGAATAGAGTCAAATACATGGATTTGTAGTAGAGCAACATTACTAAAAGGAACAGAAACTGCACAAGGAAGTGTTATTGCTTCTAATGCTTTAATTGTTGGCAAATTGAAAGAAAAAAACTGTGTGTGGACTGGAATGCCATTAAAGATTATTAGAGATAATGTACACTGGACATTATAAATTAATTTAAGAAATTTATATACGTAAAATGAGGATATATTATTCTACAATAAGGCGTCTAAAGCCTCATTGGATGAACAAATGATTGGAACAATGTGTGAAAAATAGCTGTTTACATGCAGAGAATTTGATGGCGGACTTTGATTGATGAAAAAACAAAAATCTCTAAAAATTAACTTTATAATGAATGCAATTTTAACCATGTCACAGTTTGTTTTTCCGTTGATTTCGTTTCCATATGTTTCAAGAATTTTGTTGCCTGTTGGAACAGGAAAGGTTTCTTTTGCAACATCCTTGATTACATACTTTTCTATGTTTGCACAACTGGGTATACCAACGTATGGAATTAGAGCTTGTGCAAAAGTAAGGGATAACAGGGAAGAATTGACAAGAACAGCTCAAGAACTGCTTGCCATCAACATAGTAACAAATATTGTATCATACATAGCTTTTTTCCTTACTTTGACTTTCAGTCCAAGGCTGCAGGAAGACAAACCACTTTATGTTATTATGAGTTTTACAATTATTTTGACTTCAGTTGGAATGGAATGGCTATACAAAGCACTGGAACAATATACGTATATAACAATTCGTTCTGTGATTTTTAAATTAATTGCGTTAATTGCGATGTTTTTATTAATACACGAAAAGTCGGATTATGTAATTTATGGTGGTATTACAATATTTGCAGCGTCGGCTTCTAATATTTTTAATCTGCTCAATGTACATAAGTATATTGATTTAAAACCAGTAGGCAATTATAATTTTAGAAGACATGTTAAACCAGTTGGGACATTTCTCGCTATGGCTTGTGCAACAACAGTTTATACAAATCTTGATAATGTCATGCTTGGATTTATGACAACGGACATAGATGTCGGTTACTATAATGCGGCAGTAAAAATCAAAAATATGTTGACGTCCTTTGTTACTTCTTTAGGAACAGTTCTTTTACCGAGAGCTTCTTACTATGTAGAAAATGGAATGATTAAAGAGTTTAAGATAATTACAGAGAAAGCACTTTCTTTTGTTTTTCTTGTGGCAACGCCTATGATGGTATATTTTGTTTTATTTGCCAAAGAGGGGATTCTTTTCTTGTCGGGCTCTTCATATGTGAACTCTATAGTTCCAATGCAGTTGATTATGCCTACTTTGCTTTTTGTTGGCATCACCAATATTCTAGGAATTCAAATACTTGTCCCGCTTGGAAAAGAGAAAGTAGTTCTTTATTCAGAAATTGTTGGCGGTGCTGTGGACATAATTTTAAATGCTATATTAATTCCGCATTATGCTTCCGCTGGTGCAGCAATTGGGACATTAGTGGCAGAGTTTTGGGTTCTTGTGGTTCAGTGTATCGCACTGTCGGATGAAGTTGGGGATATGTTTAAACGGATCCACTATTTTAGAATATTTGAGGCTGTTATTTTTGGCTCAGCGGCATCCGTGTGGATTAAGCTTTTAGGAATTGGAAACTTTTTAACACTATGTATTTCTGCAATATTATTTTTTGGTATGTATGGATTATTTTTGCTTATAAAAAAAGAAGAGATAGTTGTAGAAATTTGGAAAACATCGATAGGTAAAATTTTTAAGAAAATAGGATAAATGTGAAATATATTAGTTCAAATGTTATCTGAATTAATAAATAGGGAGAATGTGATGCGAAAAGTGTTGCATATTGATGCTGGAAAGACAACAATTTTGACAGACAGACAGACAGACAGACAGACAGACAGACAGACAGACAGACAGACAGACGGTATTATTATGATCTGCTAAGAATTATATTGGTTGTGCTTGTAGTTGTTGGACATGGTACTTATTATAATATCACAACTAAATTTGGGGGTATTTATTATGCTGATATAATGAATGAGCACAACATCAGTCAGCCTGTATTCTATAAGATTGTGAAATGCTTAACGAGTTATATCTATACTTTTCATATGCCGGTATTTATAGCTTTGTCTGGAAGCGTCTATGCTTTATCTAAAGAAAAACCACTGAAGATTTTAATTTCTCAGAAGGCTAAGAGATTGCTTATTCCTTTTTTGATTGTATGGCTTTTTTGGAATCTGCCGATAAAACTTTTGACTGGGTACTATGAGGGAGTTTCAGTTTCTGGCATTTTGTTGCAGATGGTTTTTCCTAAAAATGTATATTTATGGTATTTAGAATGCTTGTTTTTTGTTTTTATTCTATTTGGAATTATTCAAAAGTTGTGCAGAAATAATCAAGCAATAGTTGTGCTTGGAGTGTGGTTGATAGGCGTTATTTTATATAGAAAGTTATCTCAATACCATCCTTTGGGGGATCCGTTATATTATTTAGGATGGTTCTATCTTGGATATCGAATGGATGATTTGATTGCAAGATTGAATCGTATGAGGCTCTGGAATAGAGTATCAATTTCTTTTCTGACGATACTTCATATTGCATTATTTTTAAGTAATCAATATTTGTGTGATATAAAGATATTCAGTGCTGGATGTAAATATATTTTCTTCCCACTTAGTATGTTAGTAATACTTAATTACTTTGTAAGGGCATTAGACCCACATGATAAACGGATAGAAACAGTAAGTGGATATGGAATGGGAATTTATTTATATGCGGAACCCTTAAACTATTTGTTGTTGTATATGTTTTATACGCAATATGGTATTAAATGTTTTGGAACTAATATAGGAGCAGCTACGATTTATTTTTCTAGAATTTTGATTATGCCATTGGTTGCTTTTGTAATTACTTGGATATTGAAAAAGCTAAATCTTAAGTATTTGTATTGAAAAAACGTAAGCAGTTAATATTCCTATGACTAGTCAATGCCCCATACTATGGAAAATGAAAAACAAAAAAGACGACAAGGATAAAATTTCAAAACTAGATAAGATAAAACTACTCATTTCAGTGTTGAGCTTACTGTTTTCCGGAACGGTGATGCTGAAATTATTTTCTGTTGAGAACAGCTACAATAAGCAATTACAGATTTTACAACAGGATTTCGATACGCAGCTGGAAATGGTCCGAAACGATGTTGAGACCAATATTCAGGATGTAAAAGCAACAATTGTTTCGTCAAATGTAGAGAATACTACGAACAATTACGGGGCTGTTATTGACGAGAGAGACAGTGTAACTACCCTGTTGAAATATGCGGAAAATGCATACCTGGCGGGGGACTATGAAACGGTAATACAGATATACAGTATGGAGAAGCTTGCCCAAAATGATATTGCATGTAGTAATCTGGGATTCATGTTCGCAAATGGGCTGTATTATGATGTGGATCTGTCAAAAGCGGATGAGTACTATAGGAAAGCAATAAAATATGGAAATTTGCAGGCATATGATAATATGCTGGCGGCGCATTTCAGACTTTGGGAGGACGATTGCATTGAAATATTGTTATTAGGGTATGCCGGTGAATATCCAGATGCAAAAATGATGGAATTTATTGCATCTCACTATGAAGGGTATGAAGATTTCACTACCGAAGATAAAATACGGATTGTGAAAAAATTACTTTTTGAAACGCCGGAAGAGGAGCAGACTGAGATTATAGATGGATTTTATAGTGCTGAATTTGCGGGAACGGTATCATTGACATATACACCAACAGACACGGCAATTGAAAGATATGTATATACTGGCGAAATACCTTATATAACAAAAGATGAAGCAGGAACCACCAAACAATATGAAAAATATATGATGTATTGTTCCGAAATAAACATTCTGGATGAGGGATGGTGTTGGGTAGAATAATGCTTTTTTATGTCATATTGTTCCAATTATAGTGCTATAAGACATATTGCCTAAATTCGCATAGCTGGGATTTTGCTATTTTGCCACGTTGACAATTAAATATATGTCTGTTATTCTCTACTTGTAAGCAGATTATTTCTATTTCAAATTTCTAAATCAGCGTAAGTTGATATCTGTGACTTCAGAGGAATTCCTGCTTATTTACCCCATTAAATACAATAGAGCAGGAGATGATGAAGGGCAGAGCGTTTGTTCTGCGTATTGCCATTGTTTGTTCTCCTGCATACGTGTGAGAGGAGAATACGAATGGTAAAACGATATGAGGAACTGACGATTTCGGATGATTTTATGTTTGGTAAGACAATGGGCGATAAGGTGCTTTGCCGGGATGTGTTGGAACAGCTGCTGGAGGAAAAGGTAGGGGAACTGGAAGATGTCCAGCCACAGCGGGAGTTCCGTTATACTTCCGGTGGAAAGCCGATCCGTCTGGATATATATACGCGGGATAAAAAGCGTATGTACGATGCGGAGATGCAGAATCAGAACCATCAGCCGGTGGAGAAGCTGGAACTGCCGAAGCGGAGCAGATTTTACCAGTCTACGATGGATACGGATCATCTGAGTAAGGGAAAATCCTATCGGGAACTGCCGGAGGGAAGAGTGCTGTTCTTATGTACATTTGACCCATTTGGCAAGGGATATGCGAAGTATTCTTTTCAGAACTTGTGCAAGGAAGACAGAGAACTATACCTCAAGGATGGAACAGAGAAGATTTTTTATAACTGTGCTGCGGATCCGGAGAAAGTGCCGGAGAATCTGCGGGAGTTATATGATTATATCAGAGCCGGGAAGGTCGGAGGAGACCTGAGCCAAAGGATTGATGAAGCAGTGCGTATAGCACGTAAGAATGAGGAATGGAGGTCGGAGTACATGAAAGAACTGTTACATGATGACGACATCAGAGAAGAAGGCAGAGAAGCTGGAAGAGCAGAAGGAAGAGAAGAGGGTGAAAGCCAGCTGGTAAAGCTGATAAATAGTATGATTGCCGGTGGTGATGGAGATAAGATTGCCTTGTTTGGAGAACCTGAAATCTTAAAGACAATGAAGAAGAAATATGGGATAAATTAAGCTGGCAATTAGTATTCTATGAACATGATAAGTATACCGTGTGTGAAACATAGATCAGAGCCGAAGCACACGGTATATTTTGATGATAAGTATATAGTTTGTGACTAAAATAAGAAAAGGAGGAAGCAGTATGGGAAACATACGTAAGCCCGGTGGCGGCCGGAAGAAGCTGAAGCCGGAGTACGATGCCGGGAAGAATCTGAAAGAGCAGATGGAGAGTGTAACTATGCTTTATGATTCTGAAATGTCTTTGCAGGCTATTGCCGATAAGTTGGAATTGAACCCAATCAAGGTTCGGAAACTGCTTATTACAGCCGGTGTGTATGAATCAGAAGTGGCGGAGAAGGTACAGGATACTTTTAGCAATTACAGAGAGACACAGAGTTATAAAGAAGCCATCCTCTCTACTGCAAATGTCCTAAAGCTTTCCAAAGCTTCTGTCACTTCTTATCTGCCTTATGAAAAAGGAGTGTACTTCTCAAGTACAGCAGATAAAAAGAAAATTAGTGTGGGAGCAGAGCGGCAGCGGAGATACAGAGCAGTGAAGAAACTGAGGATGGAGCCAACAGAGGAACATCTGTGGGATGTGGTGCTTATTTATGCCGATCGGCAATTTAAAACATACTCCGGATTGGCATTCACTTATGAAGTGCGAAAAGGAAGGAACGGCAGGTATACGAAGGAATTGTGGATTGACAGGCGGGAGAAGAGTAAAAGTCTGGCGTGGAGCTCGGTGCTGCTGGCACTGGGAAATATAAAAGAAATAGGGGCAGTGGTGGATCGCCCGAAGGCACTGGGAGATATCCGTGGCGTGACTTATATCTATGGGATGTTTTACCGATTTGGGCTGATCGATGTGCCGGAGACGGTCAAGAAGATGATGAAGTAAATGGAGAGTTCTTATAGCGATAATAGCTGGCATATTGTCTAAAATTAACAAAGCGCAGATTTGGCTATATTGCTACATTGACAATTTCATATTTCTTTGTTATTCTCTGTGTGTAAGCAGATTTTTTCTATTTTAAATTTCTAAATCTACGTAAGTTGATATCTGTGACTTCAGAGGAATTCCTGCTTATTTACCCCATTTAATACAATAGAGCAGGAGATGACGAAGGACAGAGTGTTTGTTCTGCGTATTGTCGTTGTTTATTCTCCTGCAGAAGTGTGAGAGGAGAACACGAATGGTAAAACGATATGAGGAACTGACGATTTCGGATGATTTTATGTTTGGTAAGACAATGGGCGATAAGGTGCTTTGCCGGGATGTGTTGGAACAGCTGCTGGAGGAAAAGGTAGGGGAACTGGAAGATGTCCAGCCACAGCGGGAGTTCCGTTATACTTCCGGTGGAAAGCCGATCCGTCTGGATATATATACGCGGGATAAAAAGCGTATGTACGATGCGGAGATGCAGAATCAGAACCATCAGCCGGTGGAGAAGCTGGAACTGCCGAAGCGAAGCAGATTTTACCAGTCTACGATGGATACGGATCATCTGAGCAAGGGAAAATCCTATCGGGAACTGCCGGAGGGTAAGGTATTATTTCTTTGCACGTTTGATCCTTTTGGACTGGGATATGCGAAATACTCTTTTGAGAATCTTTGCAAGGAAGACCGGGAGTTATGTCTGAACGATGGAACAGAGAAAATTTTTTATAACTGTGCCTGCAATCAGGAGAAGGTACCGGAGAATCTGAAAGAACTGTATGATTATATCAGAGATGGTAAGGTCGGAGGAGACCTGACCCGGCGTATGGACGAGGCGGTGCGCAGAGCCCGGGAGAATGAAGAATGGAGGTCGGAGTATATGAAAGAGTTGTTACATGATGACGACGTCAGGGAAGAAGGAAGGGAAGAAGGAAGAAATATTTTGTTGACATTGATTTCAAAGATGAGCCTTGGTGGAGATGCAGATAAGGCAGCACAGCTGAGCAATCCACAAGTATTGAAAGCAATGCAGAAGAAGTATGGAGTAGAGTAGGGACTAAGGGAATTCTGGATGTTCTGGTAGAATTGAATGATGATACGAAAATCAATATTGAACTACAGGTGAGGGCAGTCAGGGACTGGGACAAGAGACAGCTGTTCTATTTAGGCAAGATGCTGACAGAAGATAAACAGTACCATAAGATATATCTATTGCGTGATGAAGAAGGAAGATTGTTCAGAAATCTGTTGGAATTGTATGTGATAACATGTCAAGACATAGGATAGAAGCCTTGGTGGAAGAGATATTATAAAATAGAAAATAGAAATTTATTGCAAACTATGTGCTTTCAAGAATTTGCAGCGGTATATTTATATCAAAGGACAGGTATTTCGATATTTCGAAGTACCTGTCCTATTGCTAAATTTTTCGTACTGTAGCACAATAAAAGAAAAGCATAAATTTGCAAAACACAGAGGATCAGCATATGAATAAAAAATTACAGGTTTTTGTTTCATCTACATATACGGATTTGATAGAAGAACGGCAGGCAGCGGTAGAAGCGATTTTGGATGCCGGGCATATTCCGGCAGGTATGGAATTGTTTAAGGCAGGAAATGAATCACAGCTAAAAACAATATATAAATGGATTGATCAGTCAGATGTGTATATGCTTATTTTGGGTGGGAGGTATGGATCCATTGAAAATAAGACTGGAAAAAGTTATACGCAACTGGAATACGAATATGCATTGAGCAAGGGAATCCCTGTTTTTGCGGTTGTACTGGATCAGTCTTTTTTAACAGAAAAAATTAAAACATTGGGGTTAAATAATGTAATAGAGCAGAGTCATTCGAATAGTTATTATGCTTTTAAAAAAATGGTTATGTCAAAGATTGTCCGGGAGGTAAATGACTGTAAAGATATCAAGCTTGCAGTCCATTCTACGCTTAACGAATTTATGAATGAATATGATTTGACAGGATGGGTACGAAATATTGGAGAGAATGATAATAGTCAACTACTGAGAGAAAATAATGCGTTAATACGAGAAAATAACTCTCTTAATAAACAAATTCAAAAATTGAAAGAACAATTAAATATTAAGGCAAAAGAACAGTTTGGAAATTTTTCTTTTGAAGAATTAGTAGAAACTTTAAAGAAAAAAAGATTTAATATTCCGGCAAAGATAGCAAAGCAAGATAAGGATGTAACAGCAGATGCGCTTCGGATATATATTCTTTATTATAATCATTTTGTGACAGGGGTAACAAATCAGTATGGCACGAATGAAGATTTCGTTTATCTTTTTTACAATATTGCACCATATTATATCAGCTTTGCATTATTGGAAAAAGTAAACTTGTCGAAGTCAACAGCGCAACGGATACAGGTGACTAAAATGGGAGCTGCGTTTTATGCTATGTTGGAAGCAAGAGGGATGACGGCGTTAGGTTAATTAATGGAAAATATAATTCCATAGAACTTAAGGGGCATCTAAAAGTGCTATACGACAGAAAGGACTAGACTAAGCAAACAGGAGCGATTAGAGTAAGAAGAGAAGAATGGAGGTCGGAGTATATGAAAGAGTTGTTACATGATGACGACGTCAGGGAAGAAGGAAGGGAAGAAGGAAGAAATATTTTGTTGACATTGATTTCAAAGATGAGCCTTGGTGGAGATGCAGATAAGGCAGCACAGCTGGGCAATCCACAAGTATTGAAAGCAATGCAGAAGAAGTATGGAGTAGAATAGATTGCTAAGGGGCTTTTTCGGAGTCCTCTTTTTATTATACGAGACTACAACTACTTAGCGCCCAAAAGGCCATTACAAGACATAATAAACAAATTTGATACGCTCAGATTTTGCTATTTTGCCACGTTGACAATCGAGTGTCCATTTGCTATTCTCTACTCGTAAGCAGATTTTCTATTTCGAATTTCTATATCGGCGTAAGCCGGCGTCTATGACTTCAGAGGAATCCCTGCTTAATTACCCAATGATAACAATAGAGCAGGAGAAGACGTAGAGCGAATGGAAAAATTGATTTGCTGACGTTGTCAGTGTATTCTCCTGTGGTAAGTGTGAGAGGAGAATGCAAATGATAATCAGTCCTAAATGGGATTACTGTATGAAGGAATTATTCCGTAATCCAGTGATCCGAAAGTACTTTATCAGTGTAGTGTTGAACATTCCGGTGGAGACAATCCGGAGTACGCGACTGCTGAATACACATCTGTGGAGAAGATATCGTTATCAGAAACAAGGAATTCTGGATGTTCTGGTAGAACTGAATGATGATACGAAAATCAATATTGAACTACAGGTGAGGGCAGTCAGGGACTGGGACAAGAGACAGTTGTTCTATTTAGGCAAGATGCTGACAGAAGAGATTCCTTTTGGCAGAAGTTACGATGTGATGAAGCGTTGCGTAGCAATCAGTATATTGGATTTTAACCTTACGGAAGATAAACAGTACCATAAGACATATTTGTTACGTGATGAAGAAGGAAGATTGTTCAGTAACTTATTGGAACTGCATGTAATAGAACTGAATAAGGCCCTGATGGGACAGACCATAGATGAGTGGATACGTTTTTTCAACGTAAAGACGGAAGGAGATCTGGATATGCTGCGAATGCAGACAAATAATGCCGGAATTTTAGAGGCAATAAAAGAGGTAGAGCATATGAGCTTGAGTCGATGGGCAAAGGCACAATATGAGGAGCATATGAAACGAGTGATGGACCGGAAGGCTGAGGATGCCTATGTGTTTGATCGTGGTGTGGAAAGAGGAATAGAACAGGGGATAGGACGTGGTCGACAGTTGGAAAAAGAAAACCTGATAAAATTAATATCCAGGATGAATGCTGGAGGAGATACAGACAAGGTGGCACAACTGGATCATCCGGAGGTATTGGAGGTAATGCAGAAAAAGTATGGTATGGAGTAGATGATTTAGTTGGAACTGCCGAAGAGAAGCAGATTTCATCAGTCTACTTGAACATGGATTATCTGAGCAGAGGAGAATAGAAAATATAACGCAGCTAAAATTACGTAATGTAGTTTGGCTGCGTTTGTTTTTGGTGTAAAGTTGGCCTGAAAAAAGAATACTTAAAAAAGAATATGATAATGACATCGACAGGACAAGTAATGAAAACACCGAAAAAGAGAAATGAGGAAACACAGATGGCAAATAATTATATCATCCCGGCAGCGGAAAGAGAATCTGTAAACGGTATTCAGGAGGTTTCCCTCCTTACAGAAGCATTTACAAACAGAAGGATATTTATTTTTGGAGAGATAGATGAGGAAACGGTTTTTTCATTTACTGTACAAATGTTGAATCTCATGGAGGATGAGCAGTCGGAATCTATTTTGCGGACAAGAAAATTATTGAATGGAATTCTTGCAAAACACACAGGAAGAAAACTGTCCGAAATAAATAAGGCCACGGACCATAATAACTTCATGACAGCCACAGAAGCCATAGAATTCGGGCTCTGTGACAAAGTGGTAAATAGTATTTTATAGGAGGGCATGACGGATGACAAACAGATCACATAATTCTTACGGAGCAATGATTCTTCCAGACGGAAAATATTATAGCCTGGATTCTTCCAGACGGAAAATATTATAGCCTGGATGATCGGGAAACCAGACGGAACAACAATGTATTGGTGGTGGGAACTACCGGCGCGGCCAAGACGAGAACGGTTATCACACCGAACCTGCTGGAGTGTGTCGGAAGCTATGTTGTAACGGATCCCAAGGGAAATCTGTATTGCCAGTGGGGGGGATTATCTGAAGACTCAGGGTTATCGGGTGGTCAGATTAAGTTTTATACATCCCGAGGAATCAGTACATTATAATCCGTTGAACTATGTTACAACGACACAACAGATACAGCAGTTGTCCAGCGTGCTCATAAATAAGAATAAATCAGGGCATGCAGATCCCTTCTGGGATGATTCGTCATTAATGCTTTTGAATAGTCTGATTGCTTATGTGAAAGAGTGCCCGGGTGTGCTGCCGGCGGAAGAAAATTTTCATGCAATTCTGGAACTGCTGCGCATGGCGGGAAGAGGCAATAGTATCCGTAAGGACAGTGTGCTGTCTCAGGCAATGGAAAATTTGCATGAATATAATGAAAAAAGCTGGGCATATAAGCAGTTTCAGAATGTGAATCAGTCTCCGGATAAGACATTCGATACGATCATAGCAACCACGATAGCAAAATTTTGCTCTATGGATACAGATGAACTCGCCGAAATGATGCAGGATGACGAAATAGATATCATATCGATTGGACAACAGAAGACAGCAGTCTTTGTTGAAGTATCGGATTCTGACAGATCTATGGATGCGTTGATCAACCTGTTTTTCACGCAGACGATGAATCAGTTGTGTATTTATGCGGATGAAGAATGTGAAAACAACCAACTGCCGATGCCGGTCCGCTTTTTTATGGATGACTTCGCAACGAACTGCAAGATTGAAAATTTTGAGAACATGATTTCCAATATCAGATCCCGCAAAATATCGGTAATACTGATTTTACAATCATTGTCTCAGCTGGAAAACAGCTATGGACAAAGTGCACATACCATAGTAGATGACTGCGATACCCTCATTTATATGGGAGGAAATGATCCGGAGACGGCGCATTCGATTGCTGTGCGATGCAACAAGACAACGCAGACGATACTCCACATGCCGATCTGTACCAGTTGGATTTTCCGCAGGGGAGAAAAGCCGTTCATGTGCAGAAATATGGAACTGGATGATTATTTGCAGGAAAAAAAGATTATAAGCTCCCCTATAAAAAGAAAACATCGGAAGGAGATATGGGAACAGGATATCATACCTTTGTGCAGTTGAAGAAAAAAACAGAAAGTGCTATAATTTACATGAAAATACAAATTGTAGAATTTTTTATAAATAACAAGGGGGAACGATATATGGCAACACAAAAGCAACAGGGTATTAAGAAACGATTGACAAAGGGATTCGCAAAAGTGGCGGTAATTGGAGCGGTAGCTGCAATCATTGGAATCGGAGCGCTTCTGATTGCTGCGGTGCAGTATGAGAAAGCACTGAATCGGTATGGTTTTACACAGGGCGATATCGGTAAGGCGATGATCGCTTTTTCGGAGAGTAGAAGTGCATTGCGCGCAGTGGTCGGGTATGATGATGAAGCTGTGATCGAAAAGCAGACAGCTCTGCATGACCAGAAGAAAGAGGCATTCGAAACTTATATGGATGAATTGAGCAGAACACTCAAATTCTCCGAGGGAAGAGAAGCTTACAATGCGGTCTTGACGGAATTTGACGGCTATTGGGAGCTGGATGCACGAATCTTGGAATTGGCAACTTCGGATGATGCGGATGGTTATCTGGAAGCGCAGGAACTGGATACGACAGATTTGACGGCTCAATATGAACAGATTTATGCAGAATTCGTTGAACTGATGAACCTGTGCGTGCAGAAAGGTGACCGTGCGGAAGCGGATCTGCGGGCAATGGAACGGATTATGCTGTTGGTGATCCTGGCAATCGTTGTGGTTTCTTTCTGGAGTTCGGTGATCCTGGGACGAAAAATGGCGCAAGACATAGAAAAGCCCATGATAGCATTGGCAGAACGTCTGCAGACTTTCGCACAGGGAGATTTAAACAGCGCATTTCCGGAGTGTGCAACGGAAGATGAGATTTCTTATATGATACAGGTGGCAAAGGGGATGGCATCGGATCTGGATATGATCATTACGGATGCCGGAGAACTTCTGGGACAGATGGCAGAGGGAAATTATGCTATCGGCACTAAGATTGAGGATAAATATGTAGGACAGTTTGTGGCATTGAAGGATGCCATGCGTAAAATGAACCGTCAGATGAACGGTACGCTGCAGCAGGTAGAAGAAGCTGCAAAACAGGTATCAGCCGGCGCTGAGAATCTGGCAGAATCTGCCCAGTCCCTTGCGGAGGGAGCTACCGATCAGGCAGGTTCGGTGGAGGAACTGACAGCAACGATTACAAATATCGCGGATGCAGTGAACCGTACGGCGGGTGAATTGCAGAAGACCACCCGGAAGGCGGAAAATTATGCACAGCAGGCGGATGCTGGACATGCACAGATGAAATCTCTTATGGAAGAGATGGATCGAATCAACGATACGTCCAAAAAGATTCAGAATATTATTGCAGAAATCGAAGACATTGCCAGTCAGACCAACCTGCTGTCATTGAATGCCGCAATCGAGGCTGCCAGAGCTGGGGAAGCAGGAAGAGGCTTTGCTGTTGTGGCAGAACAGATTCGCAAACTGGCAGAACAGAGTGCACAGTCCGCAGTGGATACCAGAAGTCTGATCGAAGGCTCTCTGCAGGAAATTGAGAGGGGAAATCAGGCCGCTGAAGCGGCAGCGGAATCACTGGAGCAGATTGTGACCGGAGTTAAGGAGATCGCAGCAGATTCCAGGAGACTTAGTGAAGAATCAACAGCGCAGGCACAGGCAATGGAACAGGCAGAAGTGGGAGTGAACCAGATCTCTGAGGTAGTACAGTCCAATTCCGCATCTGCGGAGGAATCTTCTGCAACCAGCGAGGAATTGTCGGCACAGGCATATTCTTTAAATGAAGTGGTAGGCAAATTTACATTACGCAGAGATTAAACTATTAGGAAGAAAATAATTGTTTATGAAATACCGATTTATCAGGCATTGGAAACGGATGCAAAATAAATCGGTATTTTTTTACCCATAACTTTCATTATAACTGAAACATTCATTCCTTTATTATCCTTTAGAATTGTAGAGGTAGGAAACAGGAGATGCGGGAATGAGTCAGAAACATTCGGAACAATATAAAATTATAGGACAGGCGATTAAAAAATATCGAAAACAACGAGGACTTACACAGGAGCAGTTGGCGGACAGAGTAAGTATTAGTATCAGCTATCTCACCAAGATCGAGGCACCGAATTGTGATCAGCCGTTTTCTTTGGAGGTAATATTTGATATTGCTGAAGTGCTGGAGATACCGGCACATGTATTATTGGAGGATTTATAATTTTGTGACAGAGATGAGATTTGCAGTAAGAAAATCTACAGCGTTTGTGAAAAACAAAAAGCGGAAACACTGTAAAATCAATGTTTCCGCTTCTTATATGAGAGCTGCTGACGGGAATCGGACCCGTGACCTCCGCACTACCAATGCGACGCTCTACCGACTGAGCCACAGCAGCATCACGTGACGGCTAACGCAATCACCGTGATTCATTCTAACAAAAGAGATACCGTTTGTCAACAACAAAAATTGCAAATTTTAACGGTATTTGTCGATGAGAAAAAATTGACACAAAATCTACGAAAAGTAAAATATAAGCAAATGTAAAACAAATTTTTACTTTATAGTAAAATCATCTATATTTAGTACGGTGATAAATGTTAAATTATAGGGTAAATATTTTAGAAAGATAAAACCTCTATATGAGGCGATGGTAGGTGCACATGCAGAAAGAAGAGACAACAGGAGACCATCAAGAATTTGATGAGATGTACCGTAGGACACAGGCGGAAATATACAAGTTTATCCGCTACAGGGTGGCAGACAAGGAACTGGCAAAGGATGTCCTGCAAGAAACGTATTATGTTGCGTATAAAAAGTGGGATATTCTCTGTGAACATTCCAATCCAATGGGATGGCTGATCAATACTGCCAAGAATAAAATACGTGAACTGAATAAGTCATTGAAGAAGATAGAATGTGAAGTCGGCCTGGATGCCGACGAATATACATTCACGGAAGACGGTTACGGAAAATCAGAACTTGATCTCGTAATAACGAAAGGCTTGACGGAAGAGGAGAAAAACAGATTTTACAAAAATTTTCTTCATGGTTATTCAATTTCTGAGCTGGCACAGCTTGAGAAAATATCCGAGAACAATATGAGTGTCAGGATCAGCAGATTGAGAAGCAAGATAGCCCAAAACATACCCGACGAGTCCGGTATTGACAAAAAATACAAAAAATCTGTAAGAATTGACAAAAAAGAATCATGTACTTAACGAGGGACCAATATTACACCAGATAAGGATATGCAGAAGGGAAAGGAATTGGAATTAAAATGAAGAAGCAGGATAACGAAAGCCTGATTCAGGAACTTACCAAGCGGTTGGACTGGTACATTATGGAAGCATCAGATGAAGAGTTTGATGCGGATGAAGTACAGACATTAATGAAACTGCTGGATAACCTGAAAACAGAGGAAGACAATATAGAAGATGAATTGCCTGTGGAAGAGGCATTGGATGATTTCTGGAAACATTGTGAGGAAAGGGAAGAAGAGGAGCGCCTGTTGCTTGGCACCGAAGAAGAGAGGGACAAAAGCGAACCTGTTGCAGAGAAAGAGGAGGACAAGCCCAGGGAGGGTAAGCTTCATAAAGTGCTCTGGTACTTTCACAGACGCAGATTTGCGGTAGTAGCGGCAGCGGTACTTGTCGTAATGGTACTCGGCGGTTCATGGCAGGTAGTTGCCAATGCGGAGAAGCATGGAGGTTTCTTCTGGTGGATGGATAAGAACGAGGAAGGGACGACTATGATTACGGCACCGGAAGGCGTGGAGGATTTTAATAATGTTTTAACGGGGAGATATTATAGTATAGATGAGGTGCCAAAAGAGTATAGAAGATATGTAGAACAGGTATGTGATATTCAGAAATTATCAGAATACAGTTTTATTTATTCCAAAATAATTAGAAGTAAACATAAAGATAATATATATGTTTTTATGAGAGGAAATAAAGACATTATTCGATTTGAAATTATAGTGTATCCACAAGAAATTTTACGGGTTCGTGAAATATATCCAGGGTATACTTTTGAAAGGGAATTTGAAGATGATGGAATAATTTTTGATGTTCTTTCTAAAGAAGAATTATCGGAACGAAATACATATTTAATGTACTTTTATTTGGGAAAGGAAAAATATATTGTTATGAGTAATGAAGACGAAAGTTGTCTTCAAAGTATTGTAGTAGAATACAAAAATTTGATATTAGAGTCAAATATGAACAAGTAAGAAAACTAGGGAATTGAGATAAGATTCCCTGGTTTTTTTATTTCATATAAGCGAGAAAAAACATATAAAAATTTATATTTCGATCAACTTTAGGTCAACTTCGAGAAAATTGTATTCAACAGCATTCAAAATTTTGAAAAAAATATTGTAAGAATTTTGAAGGATTTGTCATGAAGTATATAGAGGGACAGAAAGCGCAGACAGTACCCTTAAAAGTGTAGCAGCTTTTTACGAAGGAAAGGAGAAAATTATATTGAGGAAAAAGTGGAGCACAAAAATAATAGCGGCATTAATGATAATGATTTTTGCGATGCCTACATCGGAGATGAAAGTACAAGCGGAAGAAGTGATAAGTACTGAAGCGACAGATATGCCAGTAACTGTATCTGTTACAACTGCGGATTATAATTCTGGGGTACGTCCATTAACGACAATGACGGATTGTGAGATTGTTTTAGCATTTACTTTGAATGGATTGGAAATGACTTTTTCAACATCATCATTTAAAGAATCATCTGTTATTGGGGTAAAAGATATTAAAGTTCAACAGAAAATGTGGTATGGATGGAAGACTGTAATGACTTCTGATGGGGCGGAAAATTACAATGAAGATATTTTTATGGGAGAACTTACCTATCCTGATGCCGTCAATGGAAAAACCTACCGTGTCACATGTGTCCATTACGCCAACTACGACGTTTATGAAGAAGTAGAAAACGACACCGGTGCCTTCAAATTCATACTATAACAATTAGAACTACCAGGTAACAAACAACACACAATAAACCCTTGCTACACTTACGAAAAAACTTAATAATGTATGAACTGCAGAAATACAAAGTACATATTACTTGCAGCAGGAACCACTGGGGGTGGGGATACAACAATGTATTCAGAAAGTATGCTAAAACCTGCATAAGGGAAAACGAAGGGAAAAATAAAATATACTGCAATTGTCACAGTGGGTGGGACAAAAATCTTCACGTGAAAGTATAAGGGGAAATCTTTCAGGAAAAAGATACAGCTGAACGCCTTACAGCTAATGGACATTTATGTCAGGGGTGACAACAAGCAGGATGAGAAAGAGAGAACAAAAGATGAAGCGAATAATGTGGGCAAATCCCATGATCAAGTCTGCCGGGTACGATGCCCAGCAGCAAATGTTGGAAATCGAATTTGCAAACAACGGGCAGATCTGGCAGTTTGATAATGTACCGGAGGATATCTGGTATCGCTTTCGGAGTCACCATCTTCCGGAACTCTTTTTCCATAATTTCATTATGGGACATTATCCGGAACGAAGAATGCAGGAAATTGGGTAGGGAACCCAGGCATACGGGGAATACAAACAGGGGAATGAAATTATAACGCAGGAAGCCGCAGAGATAGCAATATCTCCTGCGGCTTCCTGCGTTACAAAATAACATTTTACATAAATCTCTTTCCCAAAAAAGTGGAATATGCTATACTGTTACAGAAGTCTTGTCTGATGGAGGCTGAGATTTTCGAAATAGGAAGAGAGACGTTAACAGATTCATGGCAAAAGAACTTCAACAGACATTGCCGGAAGCCCGGCGAAAAAGAGTGCAGCGGTTGAAGAAGATGATCATAGGTATCGTGGCGGCGGGAATCGTGATTCCGCTCCTGTGCTGTGTGTATCTGAGCTGCAGGCTGCATACGATTGACGGAACTTTGAAGACACTGGAGCAGAGACTGGATGAACTGGATATCCGGAATCAGGAGTTACAGACGTTGCTGCAGCAGTTGCAGTTGCAGGAGCAGAAGAGTACACCGGTACAGACACCTCAGATACAGGAGGACAGTTCCGGTGCAGAAGCTTCAGAGCCGGTGGCGGAGGAAAGCTCCGGGCAGGAAGAAATTCACAAGGTGTATCTGACGTTCGATGATGGCCCTAGTATTTATACGAATGACATCCTGGATATTTTAGACAGCTACAATGTCAAAGCCACATTTTTTGTGGTGGGAAAAGAAGAAACCAATGCAGAGGAGGCGTTGCAAAGGATCGTTGACGAAGGACATACGCTGGGAATGCATTCATACAGTCATAAATATAAGGAATTGTACGAATCAATGGACAGTTTTACACAGGATTTTGCCCGGATCAGGGACTACATCTATCAGGCCACCGGAGTGGAGAGTGTCTGTTACCGGTTCCCGGGTGGAAGCTCCAATACGGTCAGCGAGATCGATATGCATGATTTTATCGATTATCTGGACAGTCAGGGAGTGGAATACTACGACTGGAATGTGTCCTCCGGAGACGGCGGAAGCATGAAGTTATCCACGGATACATTACTGGAAAACTGTACCAAGGATATCGATACCAGAGACACGTCTATCATACTGTTACATGATTCCGCGGAGAAGCCGACTACAGTGGAAGCTTTGCCGGATATCATAGAGAATATTCTGGCCCGGCCGGATACAGTGATCCTGCCGATTACGGAAAATACCAGGCCGATTCATCATATAGAGTAGGAATACCTGTAAGAAGAGAATGCCTGTTGCGGTTTTGATCGTTCGCAGAACGCGAAATCGCTGATAAATAACAAGAAACAAATGGAGGTACATAATCATGGGATTTTTCTCAGACTTGAAGGAAGATCTGTCCCAGGCGGTCAATGAACTGATGCCGGAGGGAGAGCTGGATCAGGCAGCCGTGGAAGAGACGAAGGAGCAGCCGGTGGAAAATACGCAGGAGACAACGGAAGAGACTCCGATGGAGCCGCAGACGGAAGAGACACCAAATGACAATGCAGCATTGGAAGAAATGTTGAAGAACCTGGATTCTATTGAAATTCCCCAGGAAAAAGAAGAACAGCCGGAAGAGGAAACAACGGCAGAAGAATCCCGGGTAGAGGAAACTCCCATAGGAGAGGCCGTACCGGAACTGGATCTGGACAGTATACTTCAGAACGATATGACTGTGGACAGTGTTCTGAAGCAGGAGAATACAGAGAATAGCAAAGGAGCAGAGAAGAGAATGGACGCAAAAATCGCATCAGATGAAACAGCAGTTATCACCGCAGGTATGGTGATCACCGGAGATGTAAGTTCTGAAGGATCTATGGATCTGGTAGGTACGATCAACGGAAATATTGATATTCTGGGCAAACTGAATATTACCGGATATATCAATGGAAATTCCAAGGCTGCCGAGATCTTTGCAGAGGGAGCCAAGATCAACGGTGAGATCGTCAGCGAAGGTTCTGTAAAAATCGGTGCAAGTTCTGTAGTCATCGGCAACATCACTGCCACCAGCGCAGCTATTGCAGGTGCGGTAAAGGGCGATATTGATGTACAGGGACCTGTAGTGCTGGATTCTTCCGCCATTGTAATGGGCAACATCAAGTCCAAGTCCGTACAGATCAACAACGGTGCCGTAATCGAAGGTATGTGCTCTCAGTGCTATGCGGATGTCAGCCCGACTTCCTTCTTTGATGATTACAAGCCCGAGAAAAAGAAAGTAAAATAAGGAGCATATGACCATGAAGAGAATATTACTGAAGCTTAGTGGAGAAGCACTGGCAGGAGAGAAGAAGACCGGTTTTGACGAGGAGACCGTCAGAAAGGTAGCATTACAGGTAAAGGAACTGGTAGATGACGGTATTCAGGTAGGTATCGTTATCGGTGGTGGCAATTTCTGGAGAGGACGTTCCAGTGAGAACATTGACCGTACCAAGGCAGACCAGATCGGAATGCTGGCTACGATCATGAACTGTATTTATGTCTCCGAGATTTTCCGTTCCGTAGGCATGATGACCAATATCCTGACACCTTTTGAGTGCGGATCCTTTACCAAGCTGTTTTCCAAGGACAGAGCAAATAAATATTTTGCCAAAGGTATGGTAGTGTTCTTCGCAGGTGGTACGGGACACCCTTATTTCTCCACCGATACCGGCGTTGTTCTTCGTGCCATTGAGGTAGAGGCAGATGTCATTCTGCTGGCTAAGGCAATCGATGGTGTCTACAATGCAGATCCCGCCAAAGATCCTACAGCGAAGAAATATGATGAAGTATCCATTGATGAAGTCATTGCCAAGAATCTTCAGGTAGTGGATATGACCGCTTCCATTCTGGCCAGAGACAACAAGATGCCCATGTGGGTATTCGGCCTGAATGAAGAGAACAGCATTGTGAATACCTTGAAGGGCAAGTTCAACGGAACCAAGGTAACCGTATAATTTCAGAAAATAAAAATGGAAAGGCGCAGAGCGCAGAAGAGAGGAAAACAATGGACGCAAGAGTACAGGTATATAGTGACAAGATGCAGAAGGCTTATGAGTTTCTGGAGGCAGATTTTGCTGCTATCCGTGCGGGACGTGCGAACCCTCATGTATTAGACAAACTGAGAGTTGACTACTATGGAACTCCTACCCCCATTCAGCAGGTGGGTAATGTAACTGTTCCCGAGGCACGTATCATCCAGATCGCTCCCTGGGAGAAGTCTCTGATCAAAGAGATCGAGAAAGCAATCATGACTTCCGATATCGGTATCAATCCTTCTAACGATGGCAGTGTGATCCGTCTGGTATTCCCTGAGCTTACCGAGGAACGCAGAAAAGATCTGGTAAAAGAAGTAAAGAAGAAGGGTGAGGAAGGCAAAGTAGCTATCCGCAATATCAGAAGAGACGGCAACGATGCATTCAAGAAGCTGGCAAAGACAGAAGTATCCGAAGACGAGATCAAGGGTCTGGAAGATGATCTGCAGAAGCTTACCGACAAGTATGTAAAGGACATTGATGCTCTGATCGACAGCAAGTCCAAGGAAATCATGACGGTTTAAGAAGGTTTAAAACTATGGAAGAGAATCTGAAAATTCCGAATCATGTAGCAATTATTCTGGATGGCAACGGCCGTTGGGCCAAAGCAAAAGGAATGCCCCGCAATTACGGGCATGTGCAGGGAGCCAAGACGGTGGAAGTGATCTGTGAAGAGGCGTACCGTATGGGAATCCAGTATCTGACAGTATATGCTTTTTCTACAGAGAACTGGAACCGCCCGCAGGATGAAGTGGACGCGCTGATGAAGCTGCTACGCAATTATATGAAGACCTGTCTGAAGACAGCGGAGAAGAACCGTATGTGTGTCAGAGTCCTGGGTGACAAGACCAGACTGGATGAGGATATCCGGACAAGGATTGCGGAACTGGAAGAGGCCACGAAGAACAACGATGGTCTGCATTTCCAGATTGCCATCAATTACGGAGGCAGGGATGAGATCGTCCGTGCAGTGAAAAAACTGTCCGCAAAAGTACAGAGTGGAGAAGTGGACCCTGCAGGGATCACGGCAGATACTCTGGAAGGATACCTGGATACCGCGGGAATCCCGGATCCGGATCTGTTGATCCGTACCTGTAACGAACAGAGGATTTCCAATTTCCTGTTGTGGCAGCTGGCATATACGGAGTTTTATTTTACCCCGGTTCCCTGGCCGGATTTTACAAAAGAAGAATTGATGAAGGCTGTGGAAGCATATAATCATAGAGACAGAAGATATGGCGGCCTAAAGGAGGAATAGCTTATGTTTTGGACTCGTTTGCTCAGTGGCATCGTATTGCTTGCCATTGCACTGGCTACGTTCAGCTTCGGCAATGTATTTCTGGCAGTGCCGTTGTGGCTTATTTCTCTGATTGCATACAGAGAGCTTACCAAGGCATTAAAATGTGCAACGGATGAGAAAAAATTTAATGCACTGGAATGGATCGGTTTTGTGGGAGTGACGGCATATTATGCAACACTGTTTTTCACCAGAGACCATACATTACTGCTGATGTGTATTGTAGCACTGTTCATGGCGGAAATGTTCTGTTATGTGGCAGCCTTTCCGAAATATCAGGCAAGTCAGGTTATGGCAGCCGTGTTCTCTTTCCTGTATGCACCGATGCTGTTGTCCTTTGTCTATCTGACCCGCGAGTGCGAGAACGGAATTTATCTGGTATGGCTGATCCTGATCAGTTCTTGGGGATGTGATACTTGCGCCTATGTCGTAGGCAAACTGATCGGAAAGAAGCATATTTTCCCGGAATTAAGCCCGCATAAGTCTCTCGAGGGATGTATCGGCGGTGTCGCCGGAGCAGCCCTGATCGGTGGTTTGTATGCACATTTCTTTGTGGAAGCGGCATTCCCTGATCAGATCATCACCTGGACAATCGCATTCATCTGTGCGGCGGGCGCGGTGATGAGTATGGTCGGTGACTTGGCGGCATCTGCCATCAAGAGGAACCATAACATCAAGGATTATGGCAAACTGATCCCCGGACATGGTGGGATCATGGACCGGTTTGACAGCATGACGGTGACAGCACCGATGACGTATTTTCTTGCCATTCTGATGATCGGACTGCGTTAGTTAGTCCCAAAGGTAAGATACAAGGAGCATAGCACTATGAAAAAAATAGCAATTCTGGGGTCTACCGGCTCCATCGGAACCCAGACTCTGGAAGTCGTTCGCAATAATCCGGAATTGCAGGTGGTAGCGCTGGCAGCCGGAAAGAGCGTAGAACAGATGGAACAGCAGATCAGAGAATTCCAGCCTCTGATCGCAGGCATGTGGAGTGAGGAAGCGGCAGCAGACCTGCGGAGCCGTGTGGCGGATTTACCTGTGAAGGTTGTAAGTGGCATGGACGGTCTGCTTGAGATCGCAACAATGCCGCAGTCCCAGGTATTAGTGACGGCGATTGTGGGAATGATTGGTATCAGACCGACGATTGCGGCCATTGAAGCAGGGAAAGATATTGCTCTGGCCAACAAGGAGACGCTGGTAACGGCAGGTCATATCATTATGCCGTTAGCGGCGAAAATGGGTGTGAAGATTCTGCCGGTGGACAGTGAACATAGCGCGATTTTCCAGTCACTGAACGGAGAACCGGCCGGAAGAATCGAGAAGATCCTGCTTACGGCATCCGGTGGACCGTTCCGCGGCAGGACCAGAGAGCAGCTGCAAAATATTCAGGTGGAGGATGCTTTGAAGCATCCCAACTGGTCCATGGGACGGAAGATTACCATTGATTCTTCCACACTGGTGAACAAAGGTCTGGAAGTCATGGAAGTAAAGTGGCTGTTCGGTGTGAATCTGGATCAGATCCAGGTCATTGTGCATCCCCAGAGCATTATCCATTCCGCAGTACAGTATGTGGACGGAGCGGTGATCGCACAGTTGGGAACACCGGATATGAAACTGCCGATCCAGTATGCTCTGTTTTATCCGGATCGGCGTCCAATGCCGGGAAAACGTCTGGACTTCTATGAACTGGCACAGATCACATTTGAAAAGCCGGATATGGAGACATTCTTTGGCCTGAAGCTGGCTTATGATGCACAGCGCATCGGCGGCAGTATGCCTACGGTGTATAATGCAGCCAACGAGAAAGCAGTAGGACTGTTCTTAGACCGTAAGATCGCTTATCTTCAGATCCCGGAGCTGATTCGTGAGGCCATGGAGCAGCATAAGGTGATCGAGAATCCGAATGTGGAGGAGATCCTGGAGACAGAGGCATTTGTCTATGATTTTATTGAAAAAGTGTATTCTGAGAGGCAATAAATGGTTACTTTGATCTTGTTTGTATTGATCTTTGGGGTGGTGGTAATCTCACATGAATTCGGACATTTTCTGCTGGCGAAGGCCAATGGAATTCATGTGATAGAATTTTCCGTGGGTATGGGCCCGAATCTGTTTTCTTTCCAGAAAGGAGACACGAAATATTCCCTGAAGCTTCTTCCCATCGGCGGAGCCTGTATGTTTGAGGGGGAAGACGGTCTGAATGAGAAGGAGGACGGTGAAGATCACAGTGGATCTTTCCTGAACGCCAATGTGTGGGCGAGGATTTCCACCGTGTTGGCAGGTCCGGTATTTAACTTTATTCTGGGCTTTATCATTGCCTTTATTATGGTGAATCTGATTGTGATCCGTGATCCGGTAGCCACGGAGATCGTGGATGGCGGCGCCGCACAGGAAGCGGGCCTGGAGGCCGGAGACAGGATACTTTCCTTAAATGGCAGTAAAATACACCTGTATGAAGAAATACAGTTATTTACTCTGACTTACCGTGGCGGAGAAGTAGCGGTGGAATATGAAAGGGATGGTGTAAAGGGAACTACAACGCTGACACCGAAGTACGATGAGAGCGAAGGCCGCTATCTGATCGGCATCAGTAATGCGGATTTCGTAGAACTGTCCGGATTGGACAGCTTCCGGTATTCCTGGTATGAGATGCGCTACTGCGTGAACATGACCTGGAAGAGTCTGGCGATGCTGGTGCAGGGGCAGGTCTCCAGGCAGGATGTGGCAGGCCCTGTAGGCATCGCGGTAAATGTTGTTGGCAAGACCTACGAAAGTACCAAGGATTACGGCTGGCAGAATGTACTGGTGAATATGTTGAACATCACCCTGATGCTTACTGTTAACCTGGGAATCCTGAATCTTCTGCCGATCCCCGCACTGGACGGCGGCCGACTGGTATTCCTGATCTGGGAAGCCATCACACACAAGCCGGTGCCTCCCGAAAAAGAAGGCATGGTACACTTTATTGGACTGATGTTCTTCATGGTACTGATGGTGTTCCTGCTATTTAATGATCTGGTTAATATCTTCGGATAAGCCGGATAATTCAAGACGTTCAATAAGTAAGATCCGTTGACAAAGGGCATACCGCATGGTATGCTCTTTTTATATTTGTGCAAGGCACATTTCTTTGAAAAATTTCATGCCGATCGGCAAAAATTTCCTAATGTAGCAATGTAACACTGAAGTAAGAAACAGTACGGACAAAACAGAATAAAAAAGGAGGAATGCGTATGGAGCATGTGACAGCCTGTTATTGGCAAAAGGAAACACCTGCAGAGCTGTTTTTATCTTTGCAGCAACGAAAGTACCGTAGGCTGGGGATTTCCGTGGTATGCGCCTGTATCTCGGACAACGGGGAACTGGTAAGAAGTCTGCAAAACAAAATGGAGGAGGAACTGGAAGAAGAGAATGTCTGGAGGCCGTTTCGGGAAGAAATATTGCAGGAGAAATGGATGGACATTATAAGGCGGCAAAAGCAGGATGACAGTTATGCGGGAATCTTATGCGTGGGGAGCAGAGTATTGTTTTTCAGTCACGGGAGAATGCGGATCTGTGGATGTTTTCAGAGATTCGGCAGGACACAATGGAGGACGATGCAGGAATCCTGCATGGCGGGAGAAGTGGAACCGGGGACGGCCATGTTGATGGCGGACAATGGGTTCCTGAATTTCTGTGAAGAGGAACTGACAGCATGTCTGCAACCGCAGATTGCAGGAAGACCGGATGCACGGGAACGTGTGGAAGGCGCTGCAAGACGGCTGAAGGAACTGGGAGAAAAGGCGGAGAGACACGGAGGAACACACATGGGTGCGGTGTGGATCCTGCCGGTTATGGGAGGAAAAGGATGGAGCAGAGAATAACAGAAAATATGGGCAGATCATTAAAAGAACATGGCTATCGGGATCCGGTATTTGTGGGCAAGGGGAGTTTCGCAAAGGTTTACCGCGTCCGGGACGAAAAAGGGGACTTTCAGGCATGTAAGATATCGAAAGTTACAGAACAGTGGGAACAGGAGTGTCGTAACAGCAGAGAGATCTGTCATCCTCTGTTTCCGGCCTACAGAGAACACTGGACAGACGGGGAATGGGGGTATCTGGTCATGGAATTCTGGGATGGCTGTGACTTGCGGAAAATGCTGGACAGGAGGGGGAGACTGTCACCGGGACAGACGGCCCGGATAGCTTTGCAGATTACAGAGGGATTGCAATATCTGCATGAACGGCCGCATCCGTTTCTCTACCGGGATCTGAAGCCGGAAAATATCCGCATCCGCGTGGATGGCAGAGCGGGGATTCTGGATCTGGGATGTCTGTGGAACCGGGAGCAGGACTGGTCGGGAGCTGGAAACCGAAGCTTCAGCGCTCCGGAGCAGTTCGTGCCGGGGGAGATTCCCGGGGAAGAGAGTGATGTCTATGCAGTGGGCAGACTGCTGGCAGTTATGCTGGGAGATGACACAGACGGCACAGTCAGACAATCCGTGGGAATAGGGAGACGCAATGCGGAAAAACGTTGTGGACGAAAAGAGCAAAGACAGGAAAAATGGCTTCGCAAAGTGATCGCCATGGCAACCTGTGAAGAGCGCAAGGAGCGTATCCCGGATATCAAAACACTGCGTACTCTTCTGGTGGTGACGGATGATTCCGGGAGGGAGCGGAAACGTGCATGTAGGGCAGCTGATTTTTACTATGTCCGGAAGTTGTACTGCCCATAGTTGTACGTTCCGTGCTCGAACACAATCAAGAAATTTTACAAAAAAGTGCTTGCTGTTTTGGAGAGAAATGAGTATACTGTAACTAAAGGTTCAAAGAAGCGTATGAGGACCGGAAGCAATTAAATTTACATAGCAAAAAGGAGAAGAGTTATGCGTTTTTTTATTGACACTGCAAAAGTAGAAGACATTAAGAAAGCAAATGACATGGGGGTTATTTGCGGAGTAACTACCAATCCCTCCCTGATCGCAAAAGAGGGCAGAGATTTCGTAGAAGTGATCAAAGAGATCGCATCCATCGTGGACGGACCTATCAGCGGTGAGGTAAAGGCTACCACCGTAGATGCAGAAGGCATGATCAAAGAAGGAAGAGAGATTGCAGCGATCCATCCGAATATGGTCGTTAAGATCCCTATGACTGTAGAAGGTTTAAAAGCATGTAAGGTATTAAGCTCTGAGGGAATCAAGACCAATGTGACCCTGATCTTCTCTGCGAACCAGGCTCTGTTGGCTGCCCGCGCAGGTGCTACCTATGTATCTCCTTTCTTGGGCAGACTGGATGATATCAGCACCAGAGGTGTAGATCTGATCCGTGATATCGCTGATATTTTTGCAGTGACCGATCTGGATACTCAGATCATCGCAGCAAGCGTGCGTAATCCCATCCATGTAACCGATTGTGCACTGGCAGGTGCGGATATTGCTACCGTTCCCTATTCCGTTATCGAGCAGATGGTAAAGCATCCTCTGACTGATGCCGGTATCGCCAAGTTCCAGGCAGATTATAAGGCAGTCTTTGGTGAATAGTCTGTCAATGCATAGGCGGGACGACTGCTTGCAGGCAGGAACGCCTATGCATTAGACGGACAAACAGACATGAGCAAGTAGGGCGACAGCCCGGAATGCGAATGGCGTGATTCACCAAAGATACTGACACAGTAAGAAGCTGTACAGAGAATGTCTCTGCACAGCTTCTTTTGGGTTCTGTCGATTCCGGCAGAGCTTATTTCATCTGCTCTTCCTGCTTCTTGATCATACGACGGACCATCTCACCGCCGATGCTTCCTGCTTCCTTAGAAGTAAGGTCGCCGTTGTAACCCTCTTTCAGGTTAACACCCAGCTCAGATGCTACCTCAGTCTTGAAACGGTCCATTGCAGCCTTTGCTTCGGGAACTTCTACTCTATTGGTTTTACTTGCCATTTCGTTCACCTCCGTTTGGATTTGGGTTTTCTTGTTTCAGATAAGCGTTTCTTGTGATCACTTATCTTGGTATTAGTATGAGCATCGGCTTTTTTTTCATGCTGGTAAGTTTTTCATTTTTATGTTACACTCAAACGGCAACGAAGAATACGGAGACTGGAAAGTGCGACTATCGATCCACTGACCGGAATCCCACAGCAGTGACTGACCTTTGAAGCTATGCCGCAACTGCGGAAGCTGAGAAGAGAAGGTGTTTTTTTGTTGTCAAAATGTAACTATTCAGAACCCCTTCGAATAAGAAGGCTGATACTTCATGCTTGCATGCAAGTAGCAGTTTTCTTATTCGAAAGGTGGCTTGAATAGAGTCACTGCCCCGTACATGAGCAAAATTAGCTGCCTTGCAGCGGGAAAGCACGATTTATCGTGCGGTTTTGCGAATGCTTGGGTGGGCTGAATAGTTACATTGTAACTATTTTATGACAGAAAGGCGAAAAAACAATGAAAAAGAAAACAAAAATCACAAAAACTCTGGCACTTGCACTGACTCTTGGAATGTTGTGCAGCGGTCTTGCCGGATGCGGACAGGCACAGAGTGTGGAAACAGTGTCGGAAGATCTGGCAACGGAGAGCGTACAGCCCACTGAAACGGTGGAGAGTACGGAAGCCGTTGCGGAAGGCACAGAAGCCACAGCAGAAAATACGGAGACCGCGGATGGCACGCTGGTACGTGTGGCATCCTTAAAGGGACCGACCTCATTAGGACTTTTATTTTTAATGAATAAAGCAGACAAGGGTGAGACTGCCAATACCTATGAATTCCAGATGGCTACTGGTGCAGATGAGATCCTGCCGCTGATGGTAAAGGGAGATCTGGACATTGCACTGGTACCCGCCAATGTGGCAAGCGTTCTCTATCATAAGACACAGGGCGGTGTGGAAGTCATTGATATCAATACTCTGGGTGTACTTTATATGGTATCCGGAGAAGACGGTCTGACAAACTTTACCGATCTGAAGGGTAAGACCATTTATCTGACTGGAAAAGGAACCACACCGGACTATGTATTGCAGTACCTGCTGACAGCAAATGGTATGTCTGCGGATGACGTGATACTGGAGTATAAATCCGAAGCAACAGAGGTGGCATCTGTACTGGCAGAAGATCCCACAGCCATCGGCCTGTTGCCCCAGCCTTTTGTTACCGCAGCCTGCATGCAGAATGATGCACTGAAGGTGATCTTCGACTTAAACGAAGAGTGGAATAAGGTACAGGGAGAGGACGGCAGCAGCATGGTCACCGGTGTAACGGTGGTTCGCAAGGAATTCCTCGAGGAGAACGAAGAAGCAGTGAAATCCTTTATGGAAGATCATAAGGCAAGTGCGGAAGACATCAATGCAGACCCTTCCACCGGTGCTGCACTGGCAGTGGAAGCCCAGATCGTAGCCAAAGAGCCCATTGCTCAGAAGGCAATTCCGAACTGCAACATTACCTATATAGACAAGGCGGAAATGAAGCAGGCACTTTCCGGATACCTTGACGTACTGTTCCACCAGGATTCCCTGTCCATAGGCGGTGGACTTCCGGAATCCGATTTCTATTATGATGCAGAATAAGGTATGATGCAGAATAAGGGTAAAATATACGTTAAAAAATTTATAATACTGTTGTTCTGGCTGGGAGTATGGCAGATTCTGGCAATGGGTGTGGATAATGTCCTGCTGGTGGTGACACCTCTGCAGGCATTGCGGGCACTGTTTATTCAAGCCGGGCAGGCGGAGTTCTGGCGGAGTGCTTTTGGTTCGATGTGGCGGATCGCTCTTGGGTTTTTACTGGGGGCAGTACTTGCGCTTTTTCTGGCGGCAGTCAGTTACCGCTGCAAGATCACAGAAGAGGTACTGCGGCCATTTATGGTATTCTGCAAAGCAGTACCGGTGGCAGTGTTTGCAGTACTCATACTGATCTGGTGGGGCTCTTCCATGCTGGCGGTGGCAATCTGTTTTCTGGTGGTATTTCCGAATATTTATCTGAACACGCTGGAGGGATTAAAGAGCGCAGACAGAGGGCTGTTAGAGATGGCGGAAGTCTTCCGCCTTCCTTATGGCACACGGTTCTTCTATATTTACCGTCCGGCGTTAAAGCCTTTTCTGCTCAGCGCATTTCAGCTATCTCTGGGAATGTGCTGGAAGTCCGGAGTGGCTGCTGAAGTGATCGGCACGCCTGATCATTCCATCGGCGGAGCACTGTATCTGGCGAAAATCTATCTGGATACGGCGGATCTGTTTGCCTGGACGGTGGTGATCGTAGTACTTAGTGTTCTTTTTGAAAAAATAATATTCTGCGGGATTGAAGTCTTTTTCCGGTGGGAGCCTGCCTGTAAGAGACCGCCCATGCCGCAGAAAATTGCTGCCAGGGAACGCCGCACTCTGTGCGTATGGAATCTTGGAAAAAGTTTTCACGATCAATGGATCTTCCGACACGTGGATCACGAATTTTTCGGTGGGGAACCGTATGTACTGGATACCCCTTCCGGCAGTGGAAAGACCACTTTTTTCCGGTGCCTGTGCGGACTGGAGCAGCCGGAGGAAGGCGGGGTGTCAGGAATAGATACCTTTTCTGTGCAGTTTCAGGAGGACAGACTTTGTGAGGACTACAGTGTGGTGAAAAACCTGGAAATGGTTCTGGGAGATGCCGCACAGGCAAGAGAGATCCTGGTACAGTTGTTACCGGAGGAAGCACTGGAGCAGCCCTGCAGGGAACTGTCCGGCGGTATGAAACGGAGAGTATCTCTGGTGCGGGCCATGGAAGCCGGTGCGCAGTGCGTCCTGCTGGATGAGCCTTTTACCGGACTGGATGAAGAAAACCGCAAAAAGGCAGAAGCATATATCCGGCAGAAGGCGGGAGAACGGATCTTGATGCTGGCTACCCATATCCGACCGGCGGAGGAGCTTCCGCAGACCGTGCGGATGTGAGAGGTGCAGGATTTCGGGAACGTTTCGGGAACGGATCATGAAGAAGCAGATCCCGGCAGAATATGTCCGGAAGGTGAAAGGAAGAATGCTATGGAAAAAGGTACGGAAAATACAAGAGTGACCCTGATCGGCATTATTGTGGAGGATCCGGAGGCGGCGATAAGGATCAACGGACTTTTACACGAATATGGGGAATATATCATCGGCAGAATGGGGATACCTTATCATGAAAAGCAGATGAACATCATCAGTGTGGTCATGGATGCCCCCCAGGAAAAAGTCAGTGCCCTGTCGGGGAAGCTGGGAATGATCCCCGGAGTCAGCACGAAGTGCCTGTATGCCCCGGACGCGCAAAAAGCCCCAAAATAAAAAGGTTGTCAATTCCTCCAACTTATGCTATAATTGCAAAATGACTGCGACTGGATACAGACCCGCAAGGGTATAAAGGAGGAAATGTTATAATGAGTTTACAGGTTGAAAAGTTAGAGAAAAACATGGCCAAGCTGACCATCGAAGTATCTGCTGAAGAACTGGAGAAGGCAATCGAAGGTGCTTACCAGAAGAATAAGAACAAGATCAGCATTCCCGGTTTCCGTAAGGGCAAAGCTCCCCGTAAGATGATCGAGCAGATGTACGGCAAGTCCGTATTCTATGAGGATGCAGCAAACGCACTGATTCCCGATGCTTACGATAAGGCTCTGGAAGAGTGTGAGGAGCAGATCGTATCTTCTCCGAAGATCGATGTGACCCAGTTAGAGGCCGGCAAGCCTTTCATCTTTACCGCAGAGGTTGCTCTGAAGCCTGAAGTTACTCTTGGCAAATACAAGGGTGTGAAGGTTGACAAGATCGACGTTAAGGTAAGCGATGAGGATATCGACGCTGAGATCAACAGAGAGCGTGAGAGCAATGCCAGAACCATCAGCGTGGAAGACCGTGCTGTTAAGGACGGCGATATGACCGTTATCGATTTCGAAGGTTTTGTAGACGGTGTTGCATTTGAGGGCGGCAAGGGTGAGAACTATCCCCTGACCATCGGTTCCGGTTCCTTCATTCCCGGTTTTGAAGAGGCACTGGTTGGTGCTGAACTGAACAAGGAGACCGAAGTAAACGTAACCTTCCCTGAGGATTATCATGCAACCGAGCTGGCAGGCAAGCCTGCAGTATTCAAGTGCACCGTTAAGGAGATCAAGGAGAAGCAGCTTCCTGATCTGGATGACGAGTTCGCAAGCGAGGTATCCGATTTCGATACTATGGCTGAGTATAGAGAAGATGTACAGAAGAAGCTGACTTCCAAGAAGGAAGAGGAAGCTAAGATCGCCAAGGAAGAGGCAGTTCTGGATGCAGTGATCGCAGACGCTCAGATGGAGATCCCCGATGCTATGTTAGAGACCCAGCAGAGACAGCTGTTAGAGAACTTTGCACAGAGAATCCAGGCACAGGGAATCACTCTGGAGCAGTACATGCAGTTCACCGGTCTGACCGCTCAGACCATGATGGAGCAGCTGAAGCCCGAAGCACTGAAGAGAATCCAGTCCCGTCTGGTTCTGGAAGCTGTAGCAGCTGCTGAGAAGATGGAAGCTACCGAGGAAGACTTCGAAGCTGAAGTTAAGAGCATGGCAGAAGCTTACCAGATGGAAGCTGACAAGGTAAAAGAGCTTCTGGGTGAGCAGGGCGCTAAGCAGGTGAAGGAAGATATCTGCGTAAGAAAGGCAGCTGATTTCATCGTAGACAACGCTAAGGAAGCAAAGGCTGCAGCCAAGAAGACCACCAAGAAGGAAAAGGCAGCAGAAGAGAAGCCTGAAGAAGCATAATTTATGCTTTAAGATACGATAGGAAGAGAAAGCGGATTCCCACGTCCGCAGGGAGGTGGGGATACGCTTTCTTTTAAATTTTTATTAAATCTTCGGAATCTCGTTGAAAAAGCCTGCTAAGTAGGATACGATAGTAATATTAATCAGAAGCAATGGAGGTTTTAGAATATGAGTTTAGTACCTTACGTCATTGAACAGACCAGCAAAGGTGAGCGGTCTTATGATATTTATTCCAGACTGTTGAAGGACAGAATCATTTTTCTGGGAGAGGAAGTCAATGAGACTTCTGCTAGCATCATTGTAGCACAGCTGCTGTTCCTGGAAGCAGAGGATCCGGATAAGGATATCCATTTGTATATCAACAGCCCGGGCGGAAGCGTTACTGCAGGTATGGCAATTTATGATACCATGAAATATATCAAGTGCGATGTGTCCACCGTATGTATTGGTATGGCAGCCAGCATGGGAGCTTTCCTTTTAGCAGGCGGTGCCAAGGGCAAGCGTTTTGCACTGCCCAATGCAGAAATTATGATTCATCAGCCACTGGGTGGAACACAGGGTCAGGCTACCGAGATTGAGATCGCAGCAAAGCATATTCTTCGTACCAAGGAGAAGTTGAACCGTATGCTGGCTGAGAACACCGGCAAGGATTATGAGACCATCTGCGCAGACACCGAGAGAGATAACTGGAAAAGCGCTGAGGAAGCTTGTGAGTATGGTCTGATCGATAAGGTGATCACCTTCCACGAGGCATAAAACAACAGGAGTATAATAATGGCAGGAAAAAATTCCGGAAATGACATCAGATGTTCATTTTGTAACAAGACCCAGAGTCAGGTCCGCAAGTTGATCGCGGGACCTGCCGGGGTATATATCTGTGATGAGTGCGTAGACATCTGCGCAGACATCCTGGAGGAAGAACTGGAAGATGAAGAAGTGGAAGAGACTGCGAGTCCCGACATTAACCTTCTGAAACCCAAGGAGATCAAGAACTTCCTGGATGAATACGTCATCGGACAGGAGGAGGCCAAAAAAGTCCTCTCCGTTGCGGTGTACAATCATTACAAAAGAGTAACGGCTCCCAAGGATCTGAATGATGTGGAGCTGCAAAAGAGTAATATTATCATGGTAGGCCCTACCGGTTCCGGTAAGACTTACCTGGCCCAGACACTGGCCAAGATCATCAATGTACCGTTTGCCATAGCGGATGCCACCACACTGACCGAAGCGGGTTATGTAGGTGAGGATGTGGAGAACATCCTGTTAAAGCTGATCCAGGCGGCAGATTATGATGTAGAGCGTGCACAGTACGGTATCGTATATATTGACGAGATCGATAAGATCACGAAAAAGAGCGAGAATGTATCCATTACCCGTGATGTATCCGGAGAAGGTGTACAGCAGGCTCTGTTAAAAATCATCGAGGGTACTGTGGCAAGCGTACCTCCCCAGGGAGGCAGAAAGCATCCTCATCAGGAGCTGATTCAGATCGATACCACCAACATTCTGTTTATCTGCGGCGGTGCTTTCGATGGACTGGAGAAGATTGTAGAGTCCAGACTGGATCGTAAGGCCATCGGTTTCAATACGGAGCTGGGCAGAAGAGAGGATAAGGATATCAGCGAACTGCTGCAGGAAGTAACTCCTCATGATCTGGTGAAGTTCGGTCTGATCCCCGAGTTCGTAGGACGTGTGCCTATCTGTGTCTCCTTAAGAGGACTGGACAGAGAAGCACTGATCCGTATTCTTCAAGAGCCGAAGAACGCTCTGGTAAAACAGTACCAGAAGCTGTTCCAGATGGATAACGTAGAATTGAGCTTTGAGCAGGATGCCATCGAGGCTATTGCTGACAAGGCACTGGAACGCAAGACCGGAGCCAGAGGCTTACGCTCCATTATGGAATCCGTAATGATGGATACCATGTATGAGATTCCTTCGGATGACACCATCGAAGAATGTGTTGTCACCAAGGCGGCAGTGGATGGAGAGAGCGAGCCCCTCACCATACATGATGAATCTCTGAAAAAGGCAAAATAATCCGGGCGCTGCCTTGTGGTCACACAGGGCAGCGTTTTGTGCAAAAAAGTACAAACCTAAGATGCGCAAAAGCAGCGCAGGAATGGAGTTTTTATGATCATAAAGAATGTAAGTCTGGAAACGGTCTGTGGTATTACCAGCAAGCTTCCGGAGAATATACATCCCGAAGTGGCATTCGCCGGGAAAAGTAATGTCGGCAAATCCTCTCTGATCAACGGATTGATGAACCGTAAGTCTCTGGCCAGGACCAGTTCCCAGCCGGGCAAGACACAGACCATCAATTATTACAACATTAACGATGAAATCTACTTTGTAGATCTGCCTGGCTACGGCTATGCACAGGCCAATGAGCATGTGAAAGCCCAGTGGGGTAAGATGATCGAAGATTATCTGCATAAATCCAAACAGCTGAAGCTGGTATTTCTGCTGATCGATATCCGGCATGCTCCCTCAGAGAACGACCGGATCATGTATGACTGGATCCGTCGCAATGGCTACGATCCCATCATCATTGCCACCAAGCTGGACAAGATCAACCGCAGTCAGATACAGAAGCAGGTGAAGCTGATCCGCACCACCCTGCAGGCCGGAGCGGATACACAGATTGTACCTTATTCCGCACAGACGAAACAGGGAAGGGAAGAAATCTACGAGATCCTGGACGGAGTGATGGCAGCAGAGGATCCTGCACAGGAATAGACAGCAGGAATGATGAATAAGTGTAAAAGCAGAATGCGTGAAAGAGTGAGAGTATATGAAGAAATATTGTAAAGCCTTAGTGAATCTGGGCGTGGCATTTATTATATTGCTGTTGATCGTTTTCCTGGTGCCGAAGCTGTTAGTATTTTTCGCGCCGTTTGTGGCGGGCTGGATCATCGCGTTGATCGCCAGTCCCCTGGTGCGTTTTTTTGAGGAAAAGTTAAAGATCAAGCGAAAAGCGGGAAGCGCATTTGTCATCGTGGCGGTCATCGCACTGGTGATATTGATCCTCTATCTGGTAGGGGCGAAGTTAACGGATGAGATCATGGGACTGATCGGTGCACTGCCGGATATCTGGGACAGTGCGGAGCATGATTTTGCCGATATCGGACAGAACCTGAGCGTTATCTATAACCGTTTTCCCGTGGATGTACAGCAAAGCATTATGGATGTCATCAATCAGATCGGAAGCTATGTGGCAGATCTGCTGGGTAAGATCGGCACCCCTACGATCAATGCCGTGGGCAATTTCGCCAAGCAGGTACCTTCGATCCTGATCGGACTGATCATGGCACTGCTTTCTTCCTATTTCTTCGTAGCAGAGAGGGATCAGCTGGCAGCCTGGTTCCGTAAGCATACACCGGCAGAAGTACTGTCATGGTATTATATGCTGAAGCGTGGACTGGTCAAAGCAGTAGGCGGATATCTTAAGGCACAGCTTAAGATCGAGGTGTGGATGTATCTGTTATTAGTCATCGGATTGGCTGTTCTGCAGGTAGACTATGCGTTGCTGATCGCACTGGGGATCGCATTTCTGGATTTCCTGCCCTTCTTTGGAACCGGAACCGTCATGGTCCCCTGGGCAATTATCAAGATCTTAAGCTCTGATTATAAAATGGCCATAGGGCTGCTGATCATCTGGGGCATCGGACAGCTGGCGCGTCAGCTGATCCAGCCGAAGATCGTGGGAGATTCCGTGGGAATGCCGCCTCTGCCGACCCTGTTCCTTCTGTACATAGGATATAAGCTGGGCGGTGTCGTAGGAATGATCGTGGCAGTGCCCATTGGTCTGATCGCCCTTACCATGTATCAGGAGGGAGCTTTACAGACGACCAAGGACAGTGTGAAGATCCTGACAGCCGGGATCAATCATTTCCGCAGACTGAAGCCGGAGGATATGGACGAAGTACGGCAGATGCAGGAGAGAGACCGGAGACTGAGCGAGGAACTGGCCAGACAGGCAGCAGAGGAAGAGGCTCAAAAAGAAGCTCGAAAAGAAGCTCAAAAAGAAGCTTCTGCGAAAAAACAGAAAGAAAAGAAATTATGAGAAATATCAGACTGCGACTGCAATATGAAGGAACCAGATATCAGGGATGGCAGAAACAGACTTCCACGGATAATACGATCCAGGGGAAAATGGAGACGCTGCTGACCAAAATGTGTGGTGAACCCATAGAGATCTCTGCCAGCGGCAGAACCGATGCCGGGGTGCATGCCCTGGGGCAGGTGGCGAATTTTCACACGGAAGCTGCCATGAGTGTAGAGGAGATCCTGGAATATTGTAACCGGTATCTGCCGGAGGATATTGCCGTGGTGGAAGTGTCGGAGGCGGCACCCAGATTCCACAGCAGACTAAATGCCACCGGGAAGCGTTACCGTTACCGCATCATCAACAGTCAGATCCCGGATGTGTTCTGGAGACGCTATGCGACAGAGGAACCGGAAGCATTAGATTTGGATGCTATGCGAAAGGCGGCGGAGCTATTGCTTGGAGAACACGATTTCAAGGCATTTACCTCTGCGAAGAAAAGTAAGAAATCCACCGTCCGCCGGATCGACGAGATCCGGATCGAACGGATAGAGAACCGTGTGGAGTTTGTATTTACCGGAAATGGATTTTTACATCATATGATCCGTATCCTCATGGGAACCCTCCTCGAGGTCGGAAAGGGAATCCGGACACCGGAGAGTGTGACGGATGTGCTGGAGTCCGGAGACAGAGCGAAGGCGGGAGCGTTAGTACCCGCCAAAGGACTGGTACTGGAAGAAGTTTTTTACACCTGAAAAATAAAAATATTGCAACTTTTTGCCCTACAATTGCGTCTATGTAGTTGTAGGGTTTCGTTTTGCCATGAAATCGTAAATAAGCTGCGTGAGTGCTTGCACGCAAAGCAGTGTATTTACGATTCCATGAGCGAAGCGTCTTATTCATGAAATAAAAGATGAGCTGCGGTAGCGGCGTCGGCTGCGAAGCAGACGCTTTTATGAATGGATAAGAGCAAAACGAAATGTTTATAGAATTTTAATAATTATGTTGCAGAAAATATGCATTGACAGGATACGATAAACGTGGATAAGGCAGAGGGGCTTTATCCCATACGAAAGGTGTAAGGTGTGGACCATGGAAAAAAGGGTTGCAGTATACAATAATAATACAGGTGTAGTAGAGACAATGAGTTCCCTTCTTGCAGGAGAAGGGTTAAAAATGGTGGCAGTGACGGGGAGAGCACAGTTACAAGAATTGCTGCGGGCACAGGAGATCCAGCTTCTGCTGCTGGATGTGGAACTGGATGGCAGAGGCTGGGGAGAAGGCATTGAGATGATCCATGACATCCGTAATATGACTACGATCCCCATTATTATCATTTCCGCACAGGATGCGGAGACTGCCAAGATCATGGCACTGAATGCCGGTGCAGATGATTATGTGACGGTGGGGTACAATCCGTTGGAACTGTTAGCCAGAGTGAAATCCCAGCTTCGCAGATATACTCAGCTAGTGAATCTGTGTGAGAGCATCGACAAAATCTATCGGGTGGATGGACTGGAGATCAATGACAGGAACCGCACGGTGACGGTAGAAGGCCGGGAAGTGAAGATGACTCCCATCGAGTATAAGATCTTACGCCTGTTGGTGCAGGAGAGGGGAAAAGTCTTATCCATCAGCCAGATCTATGAGTCTATCTGGCATATGCAGGCCATCGGTGCGGATAATACCATTGCGGTGCATATCCGCCATATCCGTGAGAAGATCGAGAGCAATCCCAAGGAGCCCAGATACCTGAAGGTGGTATGGGGAACCGGTTATAAAGTAGGGTGAGAAAAATGCCAATAAGTGTGTCCTCTGCGTCAGCAGGGGACATTTTTGGTCAAGGTTTTACAAGAGAGTTGCTTGACAAAGCAATGTAAATACATTATTGTACTAATTAAATAATACAAGTAAGACAAGGATGGAGTATGAGGATGCAGACAGAAGTAATACAGGAAGGGGAAATACAGGGGAAACGAGGAATCAGCAGTGCAGTGCTGAAAAATATCGCGGTAGTGACTATGCTGATCGATCACATTGGGGCGGTGATCGTGGCAAGGCTGCTGGTCCGGAACGGGCTGTATGAAGCTATGGTGAATCAGGAGGCCTATACTGCCTGGATGGGGCAGAACGGTGGAATGTACGGCATCTACATGGCAATGCGTATCATCGGCAGACTTGCGTTTCCCATTTACTGTTTTTTACTGGTAGAGGGATTCCAGAAGACCCACAATGTGAAAAAGTATCTGGGCAGGATGTTTTTATTTGCGCTGATTTCGGAGGTACCCTTTGATCTGGCACTCAGTGGTAAGGCATGGTATCCGGCATATCAGAATGTATTTTTTACATTGTTATTGGGGCTGCTTGTGATCGCGGGACTTCATCTGGTGGAACAGCATTTTGCGGGTACAACGGTTGGAAAAACGATTCTGCGCGTGGGACTGAATGCCGTTATTATTCTGACAGGATGTGTACTGGCATTAGTTCTTAAGACGGATTATGATTTTAAGGGGATTTTGGCAATCACTGTACTTTATCTGTTCCGTAACCGGAAGAAAGCACAGATGTGGGCCGGTGTCATCATTTTTTTATTGATGGACAGCCTGGAGATGTTTGCAGCACTTTCCTTTATTCTGATCTGGTTCTACAACGGAACGAGAGGGCGGCAGAATAAATATTTCTTTTACTTTTTCTATCCTGCGCATCTGTTGCTCTTGTGGCTGGTATGTGTGGCAATGGGAATTGCGGGAATTCCTGCAATCTGACGAATAGCAGGATGCTCTGTATATAGTAAAGTGGAAGACGGGGAAGACAGTGACATGGAGGATATGGCGTATATGGAAGAGAAAAAATGGGAGACAGGGGACAGCGAAGAATTGATCCGGGTACAGGAGATCAGCAAGACATTTCATCTGTCGGCAAAACAGCAGAAACTGGAGCATAGTACGGCGAAGACGAAGACTGCTGTGGATCAAGTGAGCTTTTGCGTAAACAGAGGGGAAGTGTTCGGACTTTTGGGGCCCAACGGTGCCGGTAAGACCACAACGCTTCGGATGCTGGCAACTCTGATCCGACCGGACAGCGGGGATGCGGTGTTATCCGGCAGTAGCATTGTGACACAGCCGGAGGAGGTACGGCGTAAGATCGGTTTTCTTACTAGTGAACTGAAGCTGGAAGATTTTTTCACCCCGGATTATCTGTATGACTTTTTCTCTGAATTGTACGGTATTCCGACAGACAGACGGGACGCCAGAAAACGCATGCTGTTTGCACGGTTCGGCATTCAGGAGTTTGCACAGGTGCGCGTCAGGGATTTGTCCACGGGAATGAAGCAGAAGGTATCCCTGGTGATCTCACTGGTGCAGGATCCGGAGATCATAATTTTCGATGAGCCCACCAATGGGCTGGATATTCTCACAGCGAAGGTGGTGACGGATTTCCTGCTGGATCTGAAGGAGCAGGGGAAGACCATCATTGTATCCACCCATATCTTTAGTCTGGTGGAGAAGATCTGTGACCGTGTGGGGATTATTATTAATGGGCAGATGACGGTTTGTGAAAATCTGCAGACACTCTGTGGAGAGAAGAGTCTGGAGGATCGTTTTTTTGAGATCTATGAAGCGGTAAGTGGGGAGGAAACGGACCATGACAAATAATACGATCACAGTAATGAAAAAAGAGCTGGCCAGATTTTTCGGAGACAGAAGACTGGTGATCACCACACTGCTGCTTCCCGGAATTATGATTTATGTGGTGTACAGCTTTTTGGGCAGTGTCATGATGAAGACCATGCTTCCGGAAGATACTTATGTGGCGAAGGCTTATGTGGTGGACATGCCGGATTCCGTAAGAGAAGAGATGCGGGAACTGCGGGTGGACTGGCAGCAGGCGGACAGAGAGCAGCTGACACAGATGCGACAGGAGATACAGGACAAACAGGCAGACGGACTGGTAGTATTCCCGGTAGATTTTGATCAGGCTGTGGAAAACTATCAGGTGCAGAGTGGGAAACCGGCGCCCAACGTGGAGATCTATTACAATTCCGCGGAGACGGAATCCACTCATTTTTACAATGAAGTGTCGGACATTTTGGAGGCATATGAGACATCTATATCCAATAAGTTAGACATCAATGCCGGGGATTCCGTGTATTACGACTGTGCCACCACCAAAGATACTACGGGACAGATGTTTTCCATGATGATGCCCCTGCTGCTTATGATGTTTTTATACAGTGGATGCATGTCCGTGGCACCGGAATCCATCGCCGGGGAGAGGGAGCGTGGTACCATAGCGACCTTGCTTGTGACTCCCATGAGGAGGAGCTCGCTGGCACTTGGCAAAGTATTTTCCTTAAGCATTATTGCACTTCTGGCAGGCTGTTCCAGTTTTATCGGAACCTTTGCGGCACTGCCGAAAATGATGGGTGGAGAGCTGACGGGAGTGGATTCGTCAGTGTATACGTCTATGGATTTTGCAATGCTTCTTCTGATCATTCTGTCTACGGTAATGGTGCTGGTATCCATGATCGCACTGGTCTCCGCTTTTGCAAAAAGCGTGAAAGAAGCGGCTACGACAGTCTCTCCATTTACCATTGTGGTGACCTTTATCGGACTGAGTCCTATGCTCAGTCAGGGAAAAGAGATTCCGCTGTACCGGTATCTGATTCCGGTATATAACAGCGTACAGTGCATGAACGGTATTTTTTCTTTTAGCTATCAGCCGGTGGAAATTCTTTTGACCGTGATCGTGAATCTGTGTGTGGCGGGAGTGCTGGTATTCGGACTGACGAGGGCATTCCAGAGCGAGAAAATTATATACTTATGATGACAATACGGCAAATACGTAATATAATGTACGTGTTTGCTGTTTTTTTGCAGATAAATACATTTTATGTTTGGAAGTCCGGATGATCTTCGGCTCATGAGAAATGAGGAGAATAACCATACTAATGACACAACAGAAATTAAAACGATTTCATGTGAAGAAAATATATTCTGCATTGTTGCTTTCTTATGGTGCGCTGTTGGCTGCACCGTTTATAGCAGTATTTTTGTTACTTTCATTCTGGAAAAATAGTACAGAGAACTATTACAGTGAAATTATGAAAAATGATTTAACGGAAGGCCGTATGGCATTTGAAAAGCAGCTGGATATTATGTGTGCTGGAGCTTTTTCCGTATCGAACGACAGTGATTTAAAGTGGGTCTATTTTCTGGACGGATTGAAGGATGGGGATAATAATATCATGGCATTGATCAGATGCAATGACAAGCTTCGCCAGACCTTTGCGGATTCAGAGAGCTATCAAAATTACAGTGTGATTATGAAAAATGAATTGATATTTCGAAAAAGTGGGATGGTAGTCGGGGATAAGTTTTTTTATGACAATTATTGTACCTATCAAAATACGGATTTCGAGACTTGGAGAAAACAGAGTTTTGAGGCAGATACATGGCAGTTGTTTCCTCTGGAAGAGATAGATACAGGGAAAGAAACTTTGCAGGCAATGACATTTTCCTACCCTGTGCGGAATTATATTCAACAGGAGCAGGAAGCAAATGCTGTAGTACAATTTTTGCTTCCAAAAGAAAATCTGGAGCAAATGTTTGGACAACTGTTGAGCCGGCAGGGTGGAATTCTGATTTATGATGTAGAGGACAGACTGCTTGCAAGTCTGGGGAAAATCAATGCTGATGGGGATGCTCCAGAGAACATGGATCTGTTTCTAAGTGAAGCAACAGGAAAAGATATCCGGCAGATAAAGTGGAATGGAACAGATTGTCTGGTGGTAAATCAGACATCGGAAGAAAATGGAATGCATTTTGCGGCAGTTCTTCCGATGGCGGTAGTAATGCAGGATTTTCAAAGAATTCGTAGAGCAGCATGGTTGATCCTTCTCACAGGGGCAGCACTGGAAATTGGCCTTGGGTGTTGTTTTGCATTAAGGTACAGTAAACCGATTCATAACCTGATTGACAATATGCAGGGATTTTTTACGCTGGAAGACAGAGAAATTCATAAAACGGAAAATATTTCAGAGTATGAATATCTGGAGAAAGGAGTACATGCCCTGTTAGATGATTATCAGTCTTTGAATGCGGTGCTGCAGGAAAAGACTGTGAAAGAGAGAAGAAATTTTCTGACATTATTAATGAACGGAGAATTCGACACAGAACTTAATATTATAGAGGAAGCCGCCCATGCCGGAATTCGGTTAGAGCAGAAGGATTATTATGTACTGGTGTTTTGCAGTGAGGCGGGAGAAAAATTGTTGTCAGCGGCAAAAGAATGTGCGGAGACGGAAACAGAACAGATATGGTATCCGATAGATCCGACCCATGTGGCATTGCTGCAATATTGTACAGAGGAAGATCCTATGGAACCTCTGCTTACGGGAGAACAGACAGTAGAGAAGCTGAAACAGGTTGGAGCGGAAGAGGTTTATGTTGGAATAGGCAGCTGTTATACAGAAAAGCGAGAAATCACATTTTCTTATCAACAGGCGTTATATTGTTCTGATAAGGGAAAAAGAGAAAAACAGAATGTAGTGGAATACAGCAGAGAACTGTGGAAAAGGAATATGCCATGGTATCCGCTGGAAATGGAAGAAAAACTACAGGCTGCTACGAAAAATGGTAATGCAGAGCAGGTAAAAGAAATTTTTATAAAAATAAGAGAAGAAAATCTGGAAAAAATACATCTGTCGACCAATGGAGGGAAAGTCGTTATATCGGGGATTACCTCTACTTTGATAAGAATGTGTAATAATATGGCAGAAAGTATGGAAACGGAGCAACTGTTGGAAAAAGTACAGACAGAACAGTTGTTTCCCAAAGCATTGGAAGTATTGGAAACACAGTTCCTGCGTCTATGTGAAGAAAATTATCACAGCAGGAGCAAAAAGAGCGAGATATACTATCAGAAACTGGAAGAATATCTGGAGAAAAATTATGGCAATCCATCTCTGGGTGTCCCCATGGTGGCAGAAGAGTTTGGACTATCAGAAAATTATTTTTCTATCTTTTTCAAGGAAACGATGGGAAAATCTTTTAGCAGCTATTTGGAAAAATTAAGACTGGAAAAGGCAAAAAAATTAATTGCCGAAGGAAAATTGGATATGGAGACCATTGCTCAGATGGTGGGTTACGGAAGCAGCGCAACCTTCCGACGGGCCTTTAAACGTGCCTACGGGATAGCACCTTCGGCATGGAAAGAATAAAAATCTAAGAAAATGCGCGGTACCTAAGAAAGTGTACGGCGCATTTTCTTAGATTTTGTACGTTGCATCAGGAATTTCAAGTTGTTGTTTCAGTGCTCGGCCTGTATTGTGAAATGCGTAAGGCAGCCACAGTACAAATACAAAAAATTAAATCGGTAAGCTGTGGGCTGAGCAAAAAAAGAAGGCGAGGGCACAAAATGAAGAAGAAAAAAATTGTAGCACTTTTAACAGCATGCATGCTTATGACAGGAATGTTTACCGGGTGCGGATCATCCCAACAGGCAGCAGGATCATCAGGAGCAGAAGCAGGTCAGACACAAACAGGGGATAATTCATTGTTTAATGAACCGGGACAACTTCCCATTGTAAATGAGCCCGTGACTCTGACAGTGTTTGCACCTGCGAATCCCGACGGCAGCTGGGAAGATAATGAAATGGTAAAGGAGCTTGAGGAGGCAACAGGAATCCATCTGGAATGGCAGACCTGTGCGGCTTCAGATAATGTACAGGAAAAGCTGAGTACAATGTTCGCTTCGGGAGAGCTTCCGGATATTATTTTAACTGGTGTAGGCAGCAGCAACCGTTATGACAAAGCAACAGAACAGGCGCTGGGAGAGCAGGGACTGATCTTACCTTTAAACGATTATCTGGACACTGTTTCAGTCGGTTATAAGCAGGCGCTGGATGAAATAGAGGGACTGAGAGACTATATAACAACTCCGAATGGTAATATTTATTCTTTGCCGAATGTAGATGGTTCCCTGCATGTACAATACAATATGAAATTGTGGATCAATACGCAGTGGTTGGATAATCTGGGATTAGAGATGCCGACAACTACGGAAGAGTTTTATCAGGTCATGAAGGCTTTTAAGGAGCAGGATGCGAATGGCAATGGAGATCCCAATGACGAAATTCCGTTGTCAACAGTGACTTCCGGAGCGGGTACACAGATCGACGGATTTCTGATGAATCCGTTCCAATTGACTTCTGAGACAAATAAATTGTATGTAGATAACGGAAAAGTGACGTTTGCACCGGTTCAGGAAGGTTACAAAGAGGGCCTGAAATATTTAAAACAGTTGTATAGTGAAGGCTTATTAAACCCTGAATCTTTTACGCAGGATAAGAATAATCAGGTAAACATAAATGAAGCAGGGGATGAATGTGTCATCGGAGCATTTCTGGCCCAGAGACCGGGATATGCCTGTGATCTGACGACAGAACCGTATTCCGATAAATGGCAGCAGTATCAGTCACTGGCACCTTTGACAGGACCGGATGGTCAATGCGTGGCATCTTGGAATCCTTATGTTATGTTCCAGACAGGTATGACATTTATTTCGAGCAACTGCAGCAATCCTGAAGCAGCATTTCGTCTGCTGGATTATATTGAGACGCAGACATACAGAGCTATTCTTGGAAAAGAAGGTGTGAATTATGTCATGCTGGATGCTGATACGACAGAAGTAGGCATGGATGGTGTGACAAAAGCACTCTATAAGAAACTGGATGCTTCCACAGCCAATGTAACTATGAACCAGGTTACAGCGTTGGTGCGTACACCTGATTTCCTGCTTGCAGAAGCTACGAATCCGGATCCGTATGCAGAGGATGTTAAGCCGGTTAATGGTCGAAATGTGGTTATTTACAGAGCGTCTCTTGAACATGAAAAGGTGAGACAGTCCAGAGAGTCAGTAATGCCGGATTTATATATGAGCCAGGAAGATTCCAGCGAAATGTCCCTGCTTAAAACGAATGTTATGGATGTTCAGAAAGAATATATGGTGCAGTTTATTACCGGAGCAAAGGATATTAATACAGAATGGGATGGCTACATCAATGCCCTGAATAATGTAGGACTGGAGAAGTATTTGGAATTATTACAGAAGGCATATGATGAATCTTCTTTTGCAAAATAGGAGATCAAGAAAGACTTTTGAAACATTTGCGAGGGGGACTGCACTAAGGCAGCCCTCCTTTTATAGAAAGAAGGAAGAAAATGAAACCTAAGAAAACAATTCGTCCGGAGCATAAAAAACAGCACACAAAAAATACAATACGCAGCATAAAAAGGCATTGGCAGTTATATCTGATTGTAGCGCTGCCTCTGGTTTATCTGATCGTTTTTAAATATATGCCTATTATCGGATCGCAGATCGCATTCCGGGATTACAATTTTAAAGGAGGTATCTGGCACAGCCCGTTCGTAGGACTTAAATATTTCAAGATGTTTTTCCAGTCACCACAGTTCTGGAGACTGATAGGTAATACATTGGGCTTGTCTGTGTACGGTATTGTATTAGGAGTTTTCCCACCGATCATTCTTGCGATTGCATTGAACTATGTAAGAGTGCGATGGTTCGGAAAGACGGTACAAATGGTAACGTATATGCCTTATTTTATTTCTACCGTTTTGATCGTAGGTATTCTGTCACAGATGTTATCTCTGACGGGTCCGGTGAATCACCTGATCGAGAATCTGGGAGGACAGGCCATTCATTTTATGGGAGAGCCTAAATTGTTCAAAACATTATATGTTTTCTCTGACGTATGGCAGAAAACGGGTTACAATGCCGTAATTTATATCTCTGCGCTTGCTGCGGTAGACCAGGAATTACATGAGGCAGCAACCGTGGACGGTGCGAATATCTGGCAAAGAATCAGATATATTGACATTCCCAGTATCATGCCGACAGCAGTAATTCTGTTGATCATGTCCTGTGGGCATATTTTGACAATAGGATATGAAAAAGTACTGCTCTTGCAAAATGATTTAAACATGGCAACTTCAGACATTATATCAACGTATGTTTATCGTATCGGTCTGAGCGGAATGCAGTATAGCTATTCGACAGCGATTGGTATATTCCAGTCAGTGGTATCTCTGATATTATTGCTGGTTGTAAACAAAATAGCGGATAAGGTTGCCGATACCAGTCTGATATAGGGAGGAACATAAGATGAAAAGAAAAGTTATGAGCAAAAGTAATCGTATATTTTATATAGTAAATACTGTGCTCCTGATGATATGTCTTCTGTTGGTAGCGATGCCAATTCTCAATGTGGTGGCTTCGTCTTTGTCTTCGCCAAGCGCTGTCATAAGAGGACAGGTATCTTTCTGGCCGAAGGGATGGAATATTGATGCATATAAGGAGATATTTTCCAACAGGTCTCTTCTGACCGGTTATAAAAATTCCATTATATATACTATAGTGGGAACATGCGTAAATATTGTATTGACAATTATGGCGGCATATCCATTGTCCGTAAAGGATTTTATTGGAAGAAAGGTGATCAGCGCTCTGTTTATTTTCGTTATGATCTTCACAGCACCGTTGATTCCTACTTATCTGAATGTCAAAAACCTCGGACTGCTGGATAGTATGTGGGCATTGATCTTACCGGGAGCAATTTCGGTATATAACATGATCATTGCAAGAACCTATTTCCAGAACAGCATTCCGGGAGAAATGTTGGAATCTGCAAGACTGGATGGATGCGATGATATCCGGGTTCTGGTTAATATGGTATTACCGTTGTCAAAATCTATTTTGGCAGTATTGGTACTTTATTATGCCATTGCTCATTGGAATTCCTATTTTGATGCATTTATTTATTTGTCTTCAGAGAATAAATTTACACTGCAGGTAGTCCTGCGTAATATCATGAATTCGGTAGCAGCTTTGGAGGAAATGGCAACTACAGCAGAACAAAGTATGCGTGCAGCGAACATTGAAGTATTAAAATATGCTATTATTGTATTTGGTAGTATTCCACTGATTATTTTATATCCTTTTGTACAGAAACATTTTGTAAAGGGTGTTATGATCGGTTCAGTAAAAGGATAAGGAGCATTTGTATGGTCGCAGAACATAAAATAGACAGGCAGGAACTGATTTCGGGACATAATCCGGTGCTGACGGAGATAGCAACGGACTCCCCGCTTACGGTAGGAAACGGAGAACTTGCTTTTACGGCGGATATCACTGGAATGCAGACTCTATACGAGGAATATCAGGAACTCCCGTTGTGTACAATGTCACAATGGGGATGGCACACGAAACCGGTAAGCAGGGAAAAGTACAATTATACACTGGATGATCTGGTGATGACGGAATATGTAAACAGAGAAGGACGTCTGTTAAAATATCCGCAGGATAAAAAGGTGGGCAATGAAGATGTCTATAACTGGCTGCGGGAAAATCCCCACAGACTGAATCTGGTAAGGGTCCGCCTGCAGTGGGAAGAGAAGAGCGTTTCCGCAAAAGATATCACCGGGGTGCGGCAGGAGCTGGTTCTGTATGAAGGAATTCTGTACAGTGAATTCCAGATACGGGGCAACTCCTGTAGAGTGCAGACTGCCTGTCATAATGAAGGGAGAGATATCCTGGCCTTTTCTCTTGAGAGTGAGGCGCTGAAGGAGAAAAAGATCAGTGTAGTACTGGATTTCCCCTACGGAGCTTCGGATATTACCGCATCGGATTGGACGCAGAACGACAGACACAGTACCACGATCCTGCAGACGAGTAATGAAAAAATGCTTCTGTGGAGACAGCTGGACAGGGATGAGTATTATGCAGGCATCTATGTGCAGGGAGGAAACATCCGAAAGGAAGGCAGTCATACCCTTCGTATTTTTGCCAATAGAGAAAAACTGGACATCTCCATAGCGTTAGGAAAACAAAAAGAGCAGGCTGAATGTTTATCTGCACAGGAAGTAATGAACGCATCTCAAAAAGGGTTTGGGTGTTTCTGGGAGCGGGGCGGTATTATTCAGCTGAATAAAAGCGCTGACCCCAGAGCAGAGGAATTGGAACGGCGGATTATTTTGTCACAGTATCTTATGGCAGTCAATTCCAGTGGTTCGACACCTCCGCAGGAGACAGGACTGACATGTAACAGTTGGTACGGCAAAATGCATCTGGAGATGTATCTGTGGCATTGCGCATGGCTTCCGCTGTGGCATCAGGAGGAGCTGCTGGACAGAAGCCTGGCATGGTATAGGAAACATCTGCCGCAGGCAAGAGAAAATGCGGCGAGAAATGGCTACAAAGGAGCACGATGGCCGAAAATGATCGCCACGGAAGGAGTGGACTGCCCTTCTAATATTGCTCCTTTGCTGGTGTGGCAGCAGCCGCACATTATCTATATGTTGGAAATGGCATATCGCAGAAAAAGAAATCGCAGATTCCTGGAGGAGAACTGGGAACTGGTGAAGGAAACCGCTGATTTTATGATAGATTTTGTGGTATGGAATCCGGTGAAAAAAAACTACAGTATATGTGCTCCGGTAATACCGGTACAGGAATGCCATAAGGCAATGGATGTGTTCAATCCGGCATTTGAAGTGGAATATTTCCGGGACACCTTACGGATCGCTGGATGGTGGGCAGAACGACTCGGCAGGGAAAAGGAAGAACGCTGGGAACAGGTAGCAGAGCATATGGCAGAATTGGCGGAAAAAGACGGCGTGTACCTGGCACATGAAAATTGTCCGACTACATTTACGGAGTATAACAGAGACCACCCCTCCATGCTAGGAGCTTTTGGACTGATCGACAGTGACCGGATAGACAGGACAGTTATGGACAACACATTGCAGCTGGTGGAGGAGTGTTGGAAATATCCTACTTTGTGGGGATGGGATTTTGCCATGATGGCGATGACAGCGGTAAGGTTAGGCAGGCCGGAGAAAGCAATAGAGTTACTATTGAAGGAATCTCCAAAGAACTGTTACGTCACAAGCGGCAATAACCGGCAGACAGGACGAAAGGATCTTCCGTTGTATCTGCCGGGAAATGGGTCATTGTTATTGGCAGCAGCAATCATGGCGGCAGGATATGATGGATGTGACAGGCAGACACCGGGATTCCCGGAGGACGGACAATGGATCGTGGAGTATGAAAATATTGATCCATTGCCGGGTACAGGCGCTATCAGCCCCATTGACTAGGTAATGAATAATGTGTAAAATAGAAACATATGCTGCAGAATAAAAAACGGAGGAACTTTTACATGCAACTGCCTATTTTTGAGAAATACATTGATGAACTGATCGAGAAGAGCACTTTGGATGTTCCCGCATGGAACATTGAGAAGGCGAGAGAGGGGAAAGCTGCCGGCTGGAATTATATTGACGGCTGCATGATCCTGGCACTTTTGGAGATTTACAGTGCTACCGGAGAGAAGAAGTATTACGAATTCGCAGATGCATTTATTGACCACAGAGTACAGGAAGACGGTACGATTACGAAGTATTCCGTGGAAGAATATAATATTGACAATGTCAATGCGGGCAAGACCCTGTTCGCATTGTATGCCTTAAATGGCAAGGAAAAATACCGCAAGGCGATCGACCTGATCTACAGTCAGGTGGAGACGCAGCCCCGTACCGAGGAAGGCAACTTCTGGCACAAGAAGATCTACCCCAATCAGGTATGGCTGGACGGTATGTATATGGGACAGCCCTTTTACATGGAGTATGAGACCAAATTCGATGACAAGAAGCATTACGATGATATTTTCCATCAGTTTGCCAATGTCGTAAAATACATGAGAGACCCCGAGACCGGATTATATTATCACGGTTATGACGCTTCGAAGAAAGCTTTCTGGTGTAACAAGGAGACCGGACTGTCACAGAATTTCTGGCTGAGAGCACTGGGCTGGTATTCCATGGCACTTTTGGATACCCTGAGCAAATGTGAGCCGGGAGAAGAGTACAAGGCAGAGTATGACAATCTGAAGAAGGTATTCGTGGATCTGATCGATTCTATGTTAAAATTCCAGGATGAGAGCGGTATGTGGTACCAGCTTCCCGCACTGGGCGGCAGGGAGCCGAACTACTTAGAGACCAGCGGAAGTGCGATCATGGCTTACTCCCTGCTGAAGGGCGTGAGACTCGGATTTTTACCGGAGTCTTACAGAGCCTATGGATTAAAGGCATTCCAGGGTATCTGTGACCGTTATCTGAAGGAGAAGGACGGACATTTAAGCCTCGGCGGTATCTGCCTCGTAGCAGGACTGGGACCGGAGGATAACCGCCGCCGTGACGGCAGCTTTGAATACTATATGTCAGAGCCCATCGTGGAAGACGATGCCAAGGGTGTGGGACCGTTATTATTAGCCTATACCGAGATGAGGAGACTGGATGACTAAGTCAGGCGGAACGATGAAGAACGATAACAGAAATGACAGAAGAACGTCCGGGGCTGTGAATGGGACGGGGAAGACCAAAGTGACGGGAAAAAACAATGCGGCGGGAACCCCTAAAATGATGACAGGCAAGGAAAAACGGACACCCGTAGGACAGGGACGGGAAAAGACGACCGTGAAAAATAAGAGCGGCATCTGCCCGGTAGCCGACAAGTGTGGTGGCTGCAGCTGGATCAACCAGCCGTATGCGGAACAGCTGAAAAAGAAAGAAAAGCAATTAGGGGAGCTGCTGGCTCCCTTTTGCAAAATAGAAGGCGTCATTCCCATGGAACAGCCGGAGCATTACCGGAACAAGGTACATGCGGTATTCGGCGAGAACCGTTATCACGATGCCATTTCCGGCATCTATGAGCAGAAGAGCCACCGGATTGTTCCCGTGGATAGCTGTCTGATCGAGAACGCCAAAGCGGATGAGATCATTGTATCAATCCGGGGACTGTTGAAATCATTCCATATCCGTCCCTACAATGAGGATACCGGATACGGACTGTTGCGCCATGTCTTGATCCGCACCGGACATGTCACCGGACAGATCATGGTAGTACTGGTGCTGGCTTCCCCAATCCTGCCCTCCAAGAATAATTTTGTGAAGGCACTGCTGAAGCTTCACCCGGAGATCACTACCGTGGTCATCAATGTCAACAATCGAAATACCAGCATGGTACTGGGCGACAAGGAGCATGTGATCTACGGCAAGGGATACATTGAGGATGAACTGTGCGGAAAGAGGTTCCGTATTTCTCCCAAATCTTTCTACCAGGTGAATCCGGTACAGACCGAGATACTCTATGGGAAAGCTTTGGAGTATGCCAGACTCACCGGCAAAGAGACTGTGGTGGATGCCTACTGCGGAACCGGAACTATCGGCATGATCGCGAGCGACAAGGCCGGCAAGGTCATCGGTGTGGAGTTAAACGCCGATGCTGTCCGGGATGCCCGTAACAATGCCAAGGCGAACCAGATCCGCAACATTCAGTTCTACCAGAACGACGCCGGGAAATTCCTCGTGGAGATGGCCGGGCAGGGCGCGAAAGTAGATGTCGTCCTGATGGATCCTCCCAGAAGCGGCAGCACCGAAGAATTCATGAGCTCCGTAGTCCGGATCGGCCCCGACCGAATCGTCTACGTCTCCTGCAATCCAGAGACACTGGTCAGGGACCTGAAGTACTTTAAGAAGAAGGGTTACCGCGTGGCGAAGGGCGTGGGCGTGGATATGTTTCCGTTCACCGAGCACGTTGAGTGTGTAATAATGATGCAGTATTGTGGAAAAGAGAAGAAAAAGTAGGGTTTGACCACAAGATGTTGTGGTTTGAGGGCAAAAATTAGGCTGAAAAATGGCTAGTTTTTGCCCGATTTTTTGCCTATTTTTAAAGATGCACAGCACTCGCCGAAGGCGTGTGCGGGTAAAAAAGTGGTTTTGGGAGTGATTTGGAAAAAACGAAGGAGGGAGTGGTACTTGTGTGTTCTCTTATGTTTGGCACTACGGTATGTGCAGCCGGAACAGGAGATGTGGCAGGAGCTATTGAGGGGACATGGAAGGATGCCTCCGCGCAGATTAAGACGGTGGTAAACAAGGTTGTATTCCCTGCAATTGATTTGATCCTTGCAGTATTCTTTTTTGCAAAGCTGGGAACCGCATATTTTGATTACCGAAAGCACGGACAGTTTGAATGGGCAGCTCCGGCAATTCTGTTTGCCTGTTTGGTCTTTACCCTGACCGCACCTGCCTATATCTGGACAATTCTTGGAATGTAGGAAAGGGAAAACTGCCAAAAAAGAGGGCTATCCGTAGACATTTATCAAGAAGACGGGTATAATTATAATGAGAGGAGGAATGCAGAATGGAAGTAAAAACATATACGATTGATGAAATAAAAAATATCGTAACACCTATTGCGGAGAAATATCAGATTGCACAGGTATATCTGTTCGGTTCCTTTGCCAGAGGAGATTTCGATGAACAGAGTGACATAGACATCCGTATTGAGAAAGGGAACCTGAAAGGAATGTTTGCCTTATGCGGTTTTTATACGGAAGTGTCGGATGCATTAGGACGAAAAGTAGATGTACTGACTACAGGAAGTCTGTCAGATGAATTTCTGGAGAGTATAAAGAGGGATGAGGTGATGCTATATGCAGGGCAGTAGAAATATAGATATCTTAATGCATATCAGAGATTATTGCGCAGAAATCAATCATACAATGGATACGTTTGGAAGGGATTATGATATCTTCGTTTCCAACTCTATTTACCAGAATGCGGTAGCGCTTTGTGTATTGCAGATAGGAGAACTGACAACACATTTTACGGATGAATTTAAGAGTGCATATAGCAAAGTACCTTGGAATCAGATAAAAGCATTAAGAAATGTGGTGGCTCATAACTATGGTAAAATTGATAAGGAAACGCTATGGGAAACCCTGCTAAATGATATCCCGGACTTAAACGATTACTGTTGTCAGATTATTACAGAGCATCAGGCTTTGGAGCAGGAATGCAATGAAAGCCAGACAATGAACCTTTCCTGATGCTATAAAACAAAATACATTATTAAAAACTATCCGCTTTATCAGGCAGGGTAGTTTTTTATGTCCAAAAGGAGAATTGTCATGGGGAGAAAAAAATTTATTTTTATCAGCATCATCATATTGTTCACGATCCAGACTAGCGCATGTTCTGCCGAAGGACAAGAAGGTCAAGGAATATGGCATAACGAGTATGAAAGTGAGATAGAGATTTCAAGTACAGAGGAAGAGTGTAAAGATGTCTCCGAAAATGAGAATATCACATTCCGGGTTTTGGATGGAAAAGAAATTTCGGTTAGCAGAGACAGGCTGATGGATACGGGAAGAATTAACAACCGGTGGAGCTTGGAAGAGACAGATGCTATGATAGCCCCGCTAAAAGGAACATGGACGACGAATACATATATGGGATATGTTCTCCCGTATAACCTGCGCAAGTTTGAGCCGGATACTTATGCGGACGAGGAAGCACGGGAAACGTTTTTCGGGGAATATCACGAGGCGGTTCGAGCAGCAGAGGAGAGTCCTGTACCGGATATCAGCGTTGAAGTACAACCGGTGGAAGAATATGAAGATGGATATACAATCCGTGTCAATGACTATGAAAGCCCGTTTTCTATCATTTTAAGCACAGAAAGAATAAATGACGAGTATCCCATTTACAGTGATACAACGACACTGTCGGAAAGTTTTTTTGTGGAATACCCAGTTGTCTATATAAAATTGTTTGCCAGCTTTAAAGATGGAGAAAGCGACAGATACAATCCAGCGACAGTGATCGTATCTGCGGATGGACAGGTACTGCTGCTGATGGAGGGCGCATTCTACTCATTGGAGAGAAGATAGGTGCATGTGATTTTCTGGGAACGATGCCTGACTGGAATCAATAAAAAGGCGAAGGGTAAGGCTGCTTATGATGAGCCGGTAGAAGCGGTGTCTGCATCCTGTATTACAGGGAGCGCACCATATAATGAGGTTTACTATTTTACAAGCTGTCTTGAGCGGAGGATTTGGAGTTGCTCCGACAGAAATCAATGATTACTTTGAGAGAGAAGGCTATGGGACTGAGATGATCACCAGCATGGAGAAGGAAGATATCAATGCAGTCGGAGGAGCGGTGAGTATGGGAAAAAAGAGAACTCTGGCTATTATACTGTTACTGTGTGTTCTGGGCGGGTTGATAGCTTGTGGCAGAAAAGAAAAAGAAGATGAGTATACCTATACGATTAAACTAAACGATAATGCATCGGGCAGTAAGCAGTTTTCCTCCTGTGGTTATTTGTGGGTTTACTCTGTGACAGATCAGATGTTTACAAAGTACGGGAATGGTGAAATGCCAAGCAGCTGGACGGTGGGGGATACCTATATATTTTTCACAACAGAGCAGAAAAACGGGGGGATGGACAGCAGCTATAAGTTGTGGCGATGTAATAAGGCGACGAATGAGTGTGAGTTTTTGGGGGATATGTCGAGTGATGCGAGACTGAACATTCATAAAAATTATTTATTCCTTGCGTTTGGGAAAGACAAGGTGTGGTTGATGCCGGTGGAAGGGGATTTTGGGGAGAGGATCAATCTGGCAGAACAGTTGGCAGAAAACGATGGAGATTCAGGAAGATACGAATTGGATATTGCTGGTTATCATGGCTGGAACATCTATTCGTATGATGGAGATATTATAGCGGTGACAGATCAGGATGATCATAGCGTTGCCATAAGTAATGTTTTGTCGATTGATGTGCGTGTAGACAAACACTGGTATTATAAAGATGGAGAGAGTATTGAGTTTCGGGATGACTATTTTCAATATAGGAGAGCGGGCGAAGACGAATGGCATGATATTTGTCCAGAGTATTTTGGTAACATATTATGGTTTAAACTTGGAATTATGGAGGTAAATTTTCTCCCAAAGCGCATTGTGAAGGAAGGGGAGAAGCTTTATCTGTCAGTTGAGATAGGAAGGACGAAGGTGCCTGAGATGTCACAGAAGTATTTAGAGAGAGAACTGCTGGTCGAAATCGATCTTGAGACGGACACGAGCCGTATGCTATACGATACGCGAAATAATAGGACAAGAATCGTCGGATACCGGGAGGGAAATGTTTATCTGCTGAAAGATCATATTGTATACAAAAACGTGTTGAAAACTGGAGAGCAGAGGGAAATGTATGATTTGGGTCAAGAAAGCATGCTCTGGTATGAGGAAGATGGAGAACATAAGGATGTTCATTTTGAATGGTATGGAGATTATATGGTTGTATGGAGCTATAACAATGGGGATGGGGAAAATCTGGTGACGATAAAAAGCCTGGATATGACGAGGTAGGAAACATTAGGAGAATGGTAATCTGAGAGAGAGGGCAAACGATAAAATAAAGGAGATGATTGTATATGATGGGGATGAGAGCTAAAAAAAACTGCATGGCAATGCTCCTTATCGTGGGCGGTATAGTGGCAGTGTTTCTTGCAGATAGAAAAGTGGCAGAGAAAATCACAGAGGAAGAGTACCAACGTTTTTTAGATGGGGAAGTGCCTGCTATGAAAGAGAATGGAAAAACTTATTTTCTGGAAGACTTGTTCGGGGAAGATGTAAGTGATGTTGAAACTTTTTTATCTGATATTGACGGAGATGGAGTGAAGGAGCTGCATATCCGGAATGGATTTTATTATATTTTAAAGGAAAAAGAGGGGAAACTGACGATTCTATATGAGGGTACTGCTACTTACGATGAGCCGGTAGAAGCGATGTCCGGCATTCTGTATTATAGGGAGGGAGGGGCACCATATAATGAGACTTACTATTTTACAAGATTTGAAAAAGATGGAACAATGGTGGAAGGACCTACTTATCAATGCTACGACAGTGACGAGGATGGAGAGATTGGGGTGGAAGATGTTTATTTAAAGGACGGCGTAGAGCAGGATAGGACTGCGTGGGAGAAGGAAACGGAGATATACAGAGCAATAAAAAATGAGCGGGGCTTATAGCCGGGTTGTTTCGATGGAGAAAAATCAATGAAGTATATTCAGAACAGAACAAACTGGTGTTGGGTGGCGGCCTGTAAAGTTGCCGGAGAGCAGTATAAGAAATATTTTACGGAATTTGCGTTTACACTGGAAAATTCGGAGACGGAGGTAGCGGTCAGCAATCTGGATGGACTGCGTACAGATATTGTAAAAAGAAGAAATGGAATATATTTTGTGGATGCGTGGCAGTCAGCTATTGCTAGGAATGCAGACTTTCTGCACGGAGGTTTGGAGGGAAATTTTCCGGGAAATGATCAGATGAAGATGCGAGGATTAAAGTATGTTGTGCTGGGAGATTGTGAGAGTAACTTGATACAGACAATTACATTAGGTACATACGACTCGGCACACAGTCTCCTGCATGATTATTGCCGGCAGATTGAGTCTGTTTTTGAGAGGCATGGATGTCTGATCGGAAATGCAATTCTGTATCCGGGGGGCATCTGTCATTCATTTGTGGCTCTGGATTGGAAGAAAAATGGGGAATTGGTGATTTATGATCCGTGGGATGGAAATATAGGGACATATACAATAGATGAGGCATTTTATACCGGCTTTTTATCGGCACAGGGAAAAGGGATTTTAAAATGGGTGCAGTACATCGTATAAGATACAAAAGGGGAGTGATGTTATGATCAGTGCAGCAGGAATCAAGGTATACAGCTATCTGAATATTACCGCAGTTGCAGATTTTTTTATAGAAATAAAACCGGGGGAGCACGGAAGGGTGACACTCCGTGGGTATCTGGCGGGAATGCCGGACGTTGGAAGGCTGCAGGAGGAAGCGGTTAGGATTACGCTGCAGGAGGACGGTGACAACCGTGAGCAGGTATTGTTCCAGGGGATCATCCAGAGTGTGCACACGTTTGTGGAGAACGGTGTGTGTCAGGTGATCCTGTCAGCCCTGACTAGCAGCATCAGACTGGATCAGGAGGAGAGAAACCGCAGCTTCCAGAAAACAAAAGAGACGTACCTTGGGATTATGAGGGAAGTGGCAGGGAACGTGTCCGGCAGTGGACTCTCCGTAGAAACAGGAGTCCCCGTCATACAGTACCGGGAGGCAGACTGGGAGTTCTGTAGGCGTATGGCAGCCGGGGCAGGGCAGGTACTGTACGCTGATCCTGCCAGCCCGGAGATAAGACTTTGGGCAGGACTGGAGGAAAAAGGCGGAACGGCTTCATTTCCAGCAGACCGGTACAGCGTCTGTGTGGATGAGACCTATTACCACATGAAAAGCGCTAGGGAAGGGAAAAAAGAATTTTTATACTACCGGACAGAGTCATGGGAAAATTATGAGATAGGGGAAAGTTCTTTTTATCAGAGACAGAGGCGGTATATTTTTGAAAAAACAGCGGAACTCGTTGGCGGAGTGCTTGTCTTTGGGTATAAACTTGGAGGAAAGTGCAGGTTCGGGCAGAAGAGGTATGCGAACCGGAAAATGGCAGGGGTTTCCCTGCGTGGAACAGTGGAAAAGCGGGAGAAGTACTAATGTTCTGTATCTCGGGTAAGGAGATGGGAGCGCCGACAGAAAACTGGCTGTATGACAGCGCCCGGGAGATTACAGAGATGATAAGTATGCAGTTCGCGGCCTATGGACTGAGGAATCCGTACACTTACCAGAGACCGAAGATCACGCCTCTGCCAAATGAGACCGCCTTAACCGTGCCGGGAGGAACGGGGGTGGCAGTGGTGCCAAACGGGACAGCGCCAGTCTTGAATCCGCCATATCTTCCGGAGCAGTATACCGAATATCCGGCAGAAGTGCAGGGATGGGCACAGCAGGCTTTGCCGGGAGGAAGTAATACAAGTGGCATGGAGGTTGGTTTAAACTCTGAAAGAATAGAATATTATTTAGGAAAAGCAAGAAACAATATTGACAGTGATACGGTAGTATTAGGAAGTACTGGAAAATATGATATTATTGCTGAAACTGAGGGGTACACATATTTCAAAATGAGTGATGATGTATGGACTTCGTTAGAAAAAGAATCAGGTGGCAATTATGATGAGATATGGAAAGTAAATCAGCAATTTATAGATGAGCAGATTGCCGCTAATAAAAATATACTGCTATCTAATGATCCATATCAGGGATATTATTTTGATGATGGTGCAAGAAGGTTTTATCAGAGAGAAATAGATTATATACTTAGTAAAGGGTATACATTTGAGTTAACAAGTGATGGCTTATGGAAAGCTGTAAGAAAGTAGGTAAATATGACGTTTGAAGAGGTAAAAAAAGCATTTTTTAGGTATGATGGATCATTATTTGCAATGGCAAGGGAGGAAAAAGAAGCATATGAGAGTTATAAATTATTAAATATTCCAGAGGAAATGGCAGAAGCATGGAAACAAGAATTGTTTTTTTCCTTGTGGGAGCAACTGAAAGAAAGCGGATCAAGCGAATTGTTTAATAGAATGTACAATCTTTCAGAAAATAGACATAGTAGAGAAAATTTATTAATTTTGAAGGAGGCACTGTATAAGGTAAATTATACAAATCCAAAAGTAAATGCATATATTTGTGAAGCCATACTTGGGAGAAAGGACTTGTCAGAGAGAAGTGGCATGATTTTTTGGGCATATGATTTAGGTGAGTATGAAATGGCTAAAGAACTGTTGCAGTTTATCTGGAAATTGGCAACAGTTCAGACATCTGATAAAAATGTAAAGTCTAGATTGGATAGGATTATTAAAAAAAGTTATTTGATAAGTTCTAAAATAAATTATCCAACGTTTCCAGCTTGAGTGTGGAAATACTTTGGGATTCTAAACCCATCTTCTTGTAGAGTCATATGATGGAGAAAAAAGTAGTTTAAAGAGATGGTAAATGTTATAGAAGAAAAACTGGCACAATGACCAATAACAATTTTATGGTATTTTCTTAATGTGACTAAAACACTCATATTACAACAGTTCGTAATGGCAGGAGTTTCCCTCCGTGGAACAGCGGGAGGGGGAGTTGGTGTATCTGAAGTTGGACATGGACGGGGCAGACGGGAAAGCGCTGCACCCTTATCCGCGGATTCCGCCCACAGGAAACGCCATGTATTGTAAGCCGTAGGAAGGGACGGAGGCATACCCCTACTTTCCGGACGCAGAGGAGGAAAGTGCATATACAGTCAGCGGAATACATAACAGCAGATGTCCGGTCTTTGCAGATGCGCAGAGCCGAGAACTTGTGACGGAGCATGGGAAAAAGCTGCGGCTGTATGAGGACATGCTTGGTTTTGTCGGAGGGAAGGAATAAGCCGTGCAGGAGTGCCGGATGGGAGAAGACGGCATACATTTCAGTGCGGGAAAGGGTAATTATGAGGTTTCTATAGCTAGAGAGTAATTCATAGGATGAGTTTAAGTTTGACAAATACTTGTGACGGAGTACGGGAAAAGATGCAGTTGTATGCGGATGCACTTGTTTTTTTTGGAAGGCCGGGAAGAAACCGTGCAGGAATGTAGGATAGGAGAAAACAGCATATATTTCAGTGAGGGAAAGGGTAAGATTCAGGTTACGGGCAGTGGGCAGATCACTTTCCGTGCACCGGAGATTTTCCTTGACGCAGTGCAGAAAATCGGACAGTATAAAATGGAAAGCATGGCGAAAGAGAAGGCGGGGATGCTGTATCCCAGAGGAGGCGGAAACCCGGCAACGGGAGGAGACGGCTATGGTGTTGGAGAATTGCAGAATGAATACAATGCGCTGTCATCCCAAGGAATCCTGGCAGGAACGGAATACGAATACTATAAGCCCTTTGATGATGCGCCGGAGTATGAGGAGTACAAGGAGGTGCCGACATGGCTCAAAGTCGTGGCGGGAGTCACAGTCGCAGCCGTGGTAGGACTGGCAGTGGGAGCGCTGGTGGTTGCAACGGGAGGACTGGCAGCAGCGGCTCTAGGAGTTACAGCCGTGCAGCTTGGGATGACAGCCGGAGTGCTGACCGCCGGGGCAGGAATTGCTGCAGTTGCGGCAACGGCAGCCAGTGACAAAAAGAATGGGACAGAGTCCTCTCTGGGGGATTATATCAGCAATGCATTTTCGGCGTCTGCAAGAGTGGGGGCATCCTGCATAGCCATAACGCTGGGGATGTATGGGGCAGAGGTGATGACGTTGACCGTGAGCGGAGGCCTGGGGCTGATCCCAGTGGGAGGAACGGTTGTGACCCTGCCACAGCTCGCAGGTGCATTCCTGCTTGTGGCAGGAACAGTCACAAGCCAGAACCTTCTGTTCCAGATGAGGGAAGTACTAATGTTCTGTATCTCGGGTAAGGAAATGGGAGCGCCGACAGGAAACTGGCTGTATGACAGCGCCCGGGAGCTTACAGAGATGGCAAGTATGCAGTTCGCGGCCTATGGACTGATGAATCCGTACACTTACCAGAGACCAAAGATCACGCCGTTACCGAATGAGACTGGCTTAACCGTGCCGGGAGGAACGGGGGTGGCAGTGGTGCCAAACGGGACAGCGCCAGCCTTGAAGCAGCCATACCTTCCGGGGCAGTATACCGAATATCCGGCAGCAGTGCAGGGATGGGCACAGCAGGCTTTGCTGGGAGGGGGAAGTAGTATTGAGGGTGGTTCAGTACCTGACTTCTATGTAGGTCCAAATGGCAAAGCATTGCCCAGTCAATATAAAGACTGGATAGGCACAAATATACAAAAAGAACTTTTAGAACAAGCTGAAAATCTGCAATTACAAAATGCAATAAAGCAGTTATACAGAGGAAATTCATTTATAGGTGATGGTGGAACCGCAGATGTAATAAGATTTGAGCAACAGACAGGATTGATGTTAGGTAAAAATGGTGGTTCTCATGTTCAGAAAGGAATAGATATGGCAAAATACATTGAAAATAAAATTTTGACACAAGACTTAAGTCCTTCAGACAGAGCCTTGGCCATACAATTGTTAGAAGATTTATACAGTGCGCTAGGTAGGTGATAGTATATGAAATATGATGAATTATATACAACTTTTAAAGAAGAAATTCCAGAAGGCAGCTCTTTTTTTGAGATTAAAGAAAAAGAGAATTTGATAGATGAAACTGATGGGATACACATAGTGTTTGGTATGGTTATAGTTCCATATATTCTTTATATTGTCCAGAATAATAAAATGCTCGAAATAAATAAAGTATTTTCATTTTTAGAGAATATGGCAATATGTGAAGATATAAAAATTAAAGAAGTTTTAGATTTCACAGTATTAGAGCAATTAGTAGATGAAGGACAGGATATTCTTGAGCAATGTAAGCAATATATGAAAAAAAACACGTTGAAACATTGTGAAGAAGTAGAAAAATATTTTTTGTAATAATTTTGTAACATCTCACTTGACGATCCTTAACCTTCATACTAATGTTCTGTACCTCAGGCAAGGAAATGGGAGCGCCGACAGGAAGCGGGCTGTATGACAGCGCCCGGGAGCTTACAGAGATGGCAAGTATGCAGTTCGCAGTCTATGGACTGATGAATCCGTACACTTACCAGAGACCAAAGATCACGCCGTTACCGAATGAGACTGGCTTAACCGTGCCGGGAGGAACGGGAGTGGCAGTGGTGCCAAACGGGACAGCGCCAGCCTTGAATCCGCCATACCTTCCGGGGCAGTATACCGAATATCCGGCAGCGGTGCAGGGATGGGCACAGCAGGCTTTGCCGGGAGGGGAAAGTAGTATTGAGAGTGGCACATCAACAGTTCAAAAAGTCTTTACAGATAATCCTTTTGATGAAGCGAGAAATTTAAGATCTAATATTAAATATCAAACGGGTGAATTTAAGTATAATTATGAAACAGATGCTAATGGAAGGATATCTAATTGGAATACTGATAATCTGCAATTAACGGAACGAGATGGTCGACTAAATTATAACTCGAACTCTCCAGGAAAAATTGAAGGAGATCATGCAGGACACTTAGCGGGAGATAGATTTGGTGGATCACCAGAACTGGATAATATTGTATCTCAATCACAAAATGTTAATTTAAGTCAATATAAAAAGATTGAAAATCAATGGGCAAAAGCTATAAGTGAAGGAAAAGAGGTAACGGTAAATGTTGATATTAAATATGATGGAGACGGTTTACGTCCTATAGAATTTAATGTAGAATATACAATTGATGGTGACTTCTTTAGTCAAAGTATCCTAAATTAATGGAGGAAGTGCAATGGAAAAAATGTTTGAAGACTATTTTTCAGAAATACAAGCGGACATGGTGTCAATTTGCTTGGAATATGTGGAAAAAAGAGCTGAGAAGATTTATATTTACTGTTCTTTTGAAAATGGTATGATATCCAGTGGTTTCTTTTATAAAGTTAATAGTAAAATTGTAAAGAAGAACAAACTAAATGACGTTATAGTAGATGGGCAAAAAAAATATGATGTATCAATACCTAGACAAAAGGGAGCTATTAATATTATTAATGATGATATAAAGGCTCTTAAGAGATTATGTCAAGAATATCAAAAAGAAATGCCAACACAGATTAAATTGATATATGATGTTATATCTAATAGATTAAATGCCGATTATAGCTATGACATAATATTTAGTAATGATCAAAACAAGACGGCATATGATGTTTTAGATGAGTGGTATCAGTTAGAAAAAAGTAATGAATAATAATTTTTAAAGTTCGGCACAGAAAATAAAATATGTTGATTTCAACTGAGATGAAATTGTATTACAATATAGTATCAGGAAAATATGACAAAAATACAATGTTTTCCCTGATGATCAAAAAAACTCATGTTGCAATGGCATTCATCAAAGGGGATAAGGGGAAAAATTTCTTTTATAAGTTCTTGCATAATTAAATAAAAAACACAGTATCAGCGGTATTTATAAGACTTTCAAAGCCATGAAATACCGCTGATGTTCTATCCGTCTTTATAAGTCAGTCAGTTATATCAGTTAAACATGATTTTCGATAAGGCCTGCTTGGATGCCGTCCGTTCTTTATATCTTTTTATCAGGTTGATCGCCAGCTTCCGGGCCATGTTCAGGTTTTGCTGTATATTTTTGTCCTCTATCCGGCACTGGGCATGGATGTCTGATCGGAAATGCAATTCTGTATCCGGGGGGCATCTGTCATTCATTTGTGGCTCTGGATTGGAAGAAAAATGGGGAATTGGTGATTTATGATCCGTGGGATGGAAATATAGGGACATATACAATAGATGGTGGCTCTGATTGCAGAGAATGCAAGGGTAGGTTCCTACACCGATGAATTCGATGAGAGGTATCGCAGGATTGCAGAAGAAATCACCACCCTAAAAGAGGAGCAGATAGAGACCAGAAGAAAGAAAAAACTGGCTGACAGTTACGAACAGCGGTTGAAGGATATGGACAGTTTCCTAGAGAAACAGACCTGCCAAATACCGGAATTTGATAATGATATTGTAAGAAGACTGATAGCAAGCATCAAGGTAGTCTCTGCTAAGAAGCTGATTATCCAGTTCCAGTCGGGAATCGTCATGGAGCAGGAAATCAGATATGAGTAGATGACAGGCAGGGATGACAACTGAATAGGGAACGGAATTCCTGCCTGTAAAATAAATCCGTAGGATTTATGGTAAGAATAAAATGCCCGATGGGTTCGGGCGTTTTATTGTTGGCATAAAGGGCAACAAAGGAAGGAGAGCAGAAGATGGATTTGGAGGAATAAGAACAAATGTTCTAAAAAGGAATTTACAACAAACATCTGTTTTGATATAATTATATTGTCCGGATGCGATTTTATAAAGAATAGTTGTGAATACATTTAGATGATATTACTACTGCAGAAGAAGGGATATAATGAGTTACGCACATGAATTATGGCCAATTAGTGGAAAGAGTTTTTTTGATATAGATAATCAGAGTTATTTGGTACATATAAAATGGAGTAGAAATTTAAAAAGTGATTATCAGAGGCTATCAGAAAATTTTTTTATATGTGGATATAAGATATGTGAGAGGATAGTAGATAGTGGGCATGACAATATCAAGTCCGATATGTGGGTTTTGCCAAGTATGTACTTATTCAGACAAGGAATGGAATTGGGGATAAAGGCTCTTATATGCGATGCGGTTGCAAGTAAGAATAAAATACAGCAAATATTCCTTGGTTGTAAACACGATTTATATATGTTGTTTGAAGCGTATGAAGCAGAAACTACGCTTGCTCTTACTTTGGATGAATATAATTGGATTAAGAAGTATTTGTTATCTTTGGAAGAAGTAGACGCTAAGTCAGATTTGTTTCGTTTTCCCTTTGAGGATGATTTTTTAGATGTTGTTGATATGGCAAATAGCATGTTACAAGCATATGGAATTATTCAGAAATGTTTACAAATACCAGAGAGTGAAAGAATAGATAGATTTGATCCAGCGCGTTCGTCAGAGTTTTTGCAATTTGCGAGTCATGGATTTGGTAATTGCTCTTTATGGGAGTCGATTTCTGGAGATGGTTTTTACAAGCAGGTTCTGGGGTATAGTTTGGCAACAGAGTTTTTGTTTTATGAATGTAATGAAATTTCGAAAGAAGATAAGACATTTGGAATATTATTTCTATTGAGAAATCTTATAGAATTAGGTTTAAAGAGAATGTTTTATAAGACGATAGAACATGGTGTGCCAAGAAATATTTTTTTAAGTAAAAGAAGGAGTCACTTGCTCTACAAAGAATTATGGAAGAATGTACGTCCAATGATTGAATATTATGCAAAAGCTCAGGGACAGGATTTAGAGATAATTGATATTGTAGAGAGTCAAATTCAAGAATTAGGTAACATAGATAAAAATGGTGATATTTTTAGATATCCTACTTCATACAGTTTAGAATATCGTTTTGATAATATTGATTTGGACTTAAAAAATGTGTATGAGTTTATGCAGGCAATTTTTAATTTTTGTGATGGATGTGATTGTGAATTTGAATCTGTCGCAGATTGGGAGCCTGATATGATGCAGGAAATGGCACAGTACCAGGATTGGTATTAAGGGGGGAATGATGATGGCAGAGAAAATTAGAAAACTTGCGAATTCAGAAGTTGAAGTGTTGTCTAGAATAGTTGCAGAATGCATGACAGGAAGCCAAATGAATGAAATTTTTCGGGAATGCGGAGTAAGAGACACAAGCAATGAAAGTACAAAATGGAAAAGAATATACTATACTTTTTTAGCGAGACAAGAAATAGACGGATCGTCAAATGCTTTTCTTAATTTTATTAAAAAGAGCTTAAAACCGGTAAGGTTCATTAACGGTCAAAATGGTGATTATGATGAGATTTTATTAGAGATAAATAAACCATTGATGTTAATCGGGTTACAGATGACAAATGAGGGAAAGCTGATAAAGATAGAGGCAGCAACCACAATATCGGAGGTCGAAAGACGGACAAGAGATTTGGTAAGCGAGCTGCAAAAGAGGCATATTCATCAGGATGTAATAAAATGCTGTAAAGAAGAATACTTACAGGAGAACTATTTTCATGCAATCTTTGAAGCTGCAAAGAGTTTGTCAGAGAAGGTAAGAGAAAAGGCAGGGATACAGGATGATGGCTCCAACTTATTTAATAACGCTTTTGCAGTTAATAATCCCAGATTGGCAATAAATTCGTTGCAGACACCTTCGGAAAGAAATGCACAAAATGGGTTAAAAGAGATGTTAAACGGAGTTACACATATGGTTAGAAATGTAACAGCACATGAACTGAAGATAAAGTGGATTGTAAATGAGCAGGACGCAATTGATATTTTGACAACAATTTCCTTTTTACATAAACAGTTGGATGAGTGTTTTGTTGTTCCGCAGCATATTGCATAACTGAAAAAAGGTAAGGATAAAATTGAAGCACATATTATTAGATGCAAATCTGTGATTGCAATCTGTTTGATACAAAATTTGGCGTTAAGTATGATAATTATAATAGATATGTCACATGGAGAAATTTGATGAAATGTAAAATGAAATAGAAGTAGGAATACACAAGTAATGGATAGGAAATACTGATTGGAGGAATATTAGTGGAAAACAGAGAGGTTGGCTTTGTTGTGAATGATGAGTACAAAGCATGGATAGAAGATATTAAAAAACGGATAAAACAGAGTCAGATAAAAGCTGCAGTTAAAGTGAATTATGAATTGCTGGAATTATATTGGGGAATTGGAAGGGACATTGTTGCAAAGCAGAAACATGCTAAATGGGGTGATGCTTTTCTTGCAACAATGAGTAAGGATTTGCAAAAATCATTTCCTGATATGTCAGGTTTTTCGGTACAAAACTTGAAGAGTATACGATACTGGTATAAGTTTTATAATTCTGAGGAAAATGGCTTACAGCCTGTAAGCCGAATGGAACTTATTGAAAATATGGTAAAAAGCATTCCTTGGGGACATAACCAGCGAATCATGTATAAGTGCCACAACGTACAGGAGGCATTGTTTTATGTACAGAAAACAATGGATAACGGCTGGAGCAGGAACGTATTAGAACATCAAATAGATAGTGGATTATATAACCGACAAGGAAAAGCAGTTAGTAATTTCCAATTGAAGCTCCCAGAGGCACAATCTGATTTAGCACAGCAGACATTAAAGGACCCGTACAATTTTGATTTCCTTACTTTGAGAGAAGAGTATGATGAGAGAGAATTGGAAGATGCACTAATTAATCAGATAACCCAATTTCTATTAGAGTTGGGTACCGGATTTTCATATTTGGGCAGACAGGTTCATTTGCATGTAGGAGAAAGTGACTTCTATATGGACTTGCTTTTTTATCATGTCCGCCTGCATTGTTATGTGGTAGTAGAATTGAAAACAGAAAAATTCAAGCCGGAATTTGCAGGCAAATTGAATTTCTATGTGACAGCGGTTAATAAGCAAATGAAGTCGGAGCAGGATAATCCGACAATTGGTTTGCTTATTTGCAAAGACAAGGATGATGTTGTTGCGGAGTATGCTCTGGATGACATTTCACAGCCAATTGGGATTGCAGCATACGAACTGACCAAGGTGCTTCGTGAAGAATTCAAAAGCAGTCTGCCGACAGTGGAAGAAATTGAAAATGAATTATCTGAGTAAATTGGCTTACAAGTTGTAAGCCAATTGGTAAAACAGACGAAATGGATAAAGTAGTAAAAACTATGAAGTGTGAAGAATATTGGAGGCACATCAATGTTTTTGTTAAAGTATTTAGAAGTAAAAGAAGATGAAAAAAAGTATTAAATATAGATTTCGTTGGGGATAGAGAAGTGGATGAAAGACCAATATTTTCCACTTTAATATTAGGTGAAAACGGAACAGGTAAAAGCTTTTTGTTAAAAACAATTGTAGATATTTTTATATATATCAGTAAAGCACAGATATACAAAAGAAAACCCAAGTTCAAATATACCAAATTTTGTGTCAAATATTCTATAGATGGTAATGAATATTGTGTAAAAAAGGAATCAGGAAGAGATATATTTTGCTGGAAAAATGATACTGAAATAGTGCTTGATGAAATCGAATTGCCTAAAAAGGTTTTAGCAGTGTCATTTATGGTTAATGACAAATTTCGCTTTGTGAAGCCAGGAGAGGATGATGTTGTATAAATAAAGTTGACACCTTATTCTCAAGGAATTCATGTATAATA
>ERZ1026854.48-NODE-48-length-91045-cov-20.137971_pt1 | contig 91045 bp, 77 predicted proteins | sample MGYA00380157_ERZ1026854 | MGnify/ENA primary metagenome ERZ1026854 (study PRJEB33269, sample SAMEA4719793) | human gut metagenome | biome: human-associated habitat; feature: organic feature; material: feces | place: Cameroon | collected 2013-10 ...
CATGATACCCACGGCGCTTGAAAAGTGTGGGTATGAGAGGCAGGAAGAAGGCATGATACCCACGGCATTTGAAAAATGTGGGTATGAGAGGCAGGAAGAAGGCATGATACCCAAGGCGCTTGAAAAGTGTGGGTATGAGAGGCCGGCAGAAGCTGAAATACCCTCGCCGTTTAGTAAACGTGGGTATGAGAGACAAGAAGAAGCCATGATACCCACGGTATTTAAAAAGTGTGGGTATGATAGTCAGGAAGAAGCCCAGATACCCACGGCATTTGAAAAATGTGGGTATGAGAGGCAGAAAAAAGCCATGATACCCAAGGCGCTTGAAAAGTGTGGGCATGAGAGGCAGGAAGAAGCTCTGATACCCACGACATTTAAAAAGTGTAGGTATGATAGTCAGGAAGAAGATAAAATCGTCCACGACTTAGAAAATGAGGGTATATGGAATATAACAATAGGAAGGAGAACAATATGTTTGCAAATTATTGGGAGATACAAAATCGTGTAAAGTACATCAAGGAAGAATTAAGCCGTATAGAAGCTGTGGAAAAGGGAATGCCGGCGGGAGAACTTATTGTAGCAAAGAATGATAAGAATTATAAGTGGTATTTTCATAATCAGAATACCACGATATATTTGCCGAAGAAAGAAATTGAACTTGCTAAGAAATTAACATTAAAAAAATATTACCAGTTGCGTAAGGGAGAATTACAAAGAGAGTTGCAGGCATGCCAGATATATATGCAGAAGGCGGATTGTAAGAAAGATATGTTGGAAAAAATGTTGGACAATGCGGAATATGAACGGCTTTTAGGAGGACGAAGACATTCTGTAAAAAAAGAGTTGGAGAGTTGGATGAATGAAAAATATGAGAAAAATGGCAGTCATCCTGAAAACCTGATTGTAAAAGGAACACAGGGAAAATTTCTGCGTTCGAAGTCAGAGGCTATTATAGATAAGGCATTGTACACAAATGGAATTCCCTTTCGATATGAAGACAAACTCGTCCTCGAGAACACTTTTTTGTATCCGGATTTTACGACCCGGCACCCTAAAACGGGACAAGTATATTATTGGGAACATTTTGGATTGATGGATCAGCCGGAGTATATAAACAGAGCCTGCCAAAAGATAAAATTGTATATTGAAAACGGAATTATACCAGGGATAAATCTGATTTTGACATATGAGACACGAGAGCATCCCTTGTCAATTGATCAGGTGGAAAAAATAGTGAAAGAATATTTCCAATAGAAAAGGATATTATGGTACAATTTATAAGAGCACATTCCAAGGTAGGAGGAATTGATATGAAGCACCTGATCATTGTAAAGTTTAAAGAAAATGTATGGGACAGGGGAAGCGAGGCGAGCAGGAAAATGCTTGCGGATATCCGGGAGATCTTCGATCAGACGAAGCAGATAGAAGGCGTCCATACGGTGAACATTTATGAAAATGTGACGCCGAGACCGAACCGGCATGACCTGATGATCGAGATGGAGATGGATCCTGCGGCGCTGCCTGTATACGATGATTCCGCAGCACATCAGGAATGGAAGGCAAAGTACGGGGAGTATATTCAGACTAAGACCATTTTTGATTACGAATAAATTTGCAGCATTGCGGCAGCTATCGATATCGCCGCAGTCATCAACGCAAAGGCCATTGAAGGGGAAAGCGGCAATATCGGAGCAGAACTTAGCACGATCACGACAGATGAATTAACACAGAAATATAGAGGACCAGAAAGAAACCCAGAGGACTGCAAAGAAACTCAGAGGACTACAAAGAAACACAAAGGAGCCATAACACCATGGAAATATTTGACATCGTAGATGAAAAAGGCATTCCCACAGGGGAGACCATAGAACGCACACAGGCGCATGAAAAGGGTGTCCGCCACAGAACCGCCCATATCTGGATCGTGAGGGAACAGGACGGAAAAGCCCAGCTGTTATTGCAGAAGCGCTCCGCCGAGAAAGACAGTTTTCCGGGGAGGTTCGATACTTCTTCCGCCGGACATATTCAGGCGGGAGACGAGCCGGAGGAATCTGCAATCCGGGAACTTCACGAAGAACTGGGAATCCAGGCATCTAAAGAGGAGTTGCAATTCGCTGGATGCTTTGATATTCAATACGAAAAGGAATTTCATGGAAAAATGTTTCGGGACAACGAGGTTGCATTCGTCTATATGTATACTAAGCCGGTAGATGCTGCGAAGCTTATCCTGCAAAAAGAGGAAGTGGAGAGTGTGGAGTGGTTCGATATGGAGGAACTGGATACTGCATTGCAGCCGCCTAGAGATCAGCGATTCTGCGTTCCCATGGAGGGCTTTCGGATTGCTAAACGATGGTGGGAGAGCAGAATATAAGGATTACAGCACATGGAAGTATTGGAATCTGCTTTTGCAGCAGGTGGAAGTCCCCGGAACCGGAAGTGAAGCATGGACAATGTATGAAAACGCCAAAGTATAAAAGAATGCAGTAGACAGACAGGCAGAGTAAAAAGAGCCGCCCTCTTACGAGGACAGCTCTTTTATATTACGATCTTCTTATTGACGATACCATGAAATTACTTCACAGTTACGGAAGTGATGTGAGGGTTCACACCTTCGTACCAGTACAGGAAGCCTTCCATATCAACAGTGTCACCGATCTTTAAGTTCTTTACTGCGTTATAAACATCGGTGGTGTTGTCGCACAGATAAGACTCAACGGTGAAGGTATAGGTCTGACCGTTCAGGGATACGTTGAAGTACAGGTCGTTACCGTCTTCACCGGAACCATCCCAGTTGTACAGGAAAGCAACGTCATTGCCGGTGGCATCCTGGCTGGCTTCTACAGTCATACCCTTGAAAGCTACGAACTGGTTCTGGTAGTTGATCAGATCATCGGTGCCTAACAGATCGGTCACATCGGTAACGGGAGCAATGTAGCTGCCCTCTTCGATCTCGAAGGTAGCACCTTCAGCGATCTCTACTTCACCGGACCACTCGGTCTTATAACCGGTTACTTTGATCTTGGTACCGGGTACCAGCTTTGCATAATCCTCTTCGGAACATACGGAATTGTAGATGAAGTAAGCACCGTCCTGATCCTGGGTGTACAGGGTAGCCTTGTCTTCCCACCAGGACTGTTTAGCCTGAACATAAGCCTCGATCACAACTTCGGAATCGAGATCAGCAGCCATGTACTCTTCGTAGGTCATAACACCCTCGGACTTCTCGTCAGCAACAGCTTCAGTAGCCTCGGTAGAAGCTTCTGTAGCAGCAGCTTCCGTAGTAGCAGCCTCAGTGGTGGCAGCAGCGGTAGATTCAGCAGCAACGTCTGTATTGCTGTTTCCACATGCGGCGAGAGACAGAACCAGAGCCATAGCCATGGTTAATGCAAGTGTCTTCTTTTTCATAATAATCCTCCATTCCTGCGCTTGTGGCGCATATGGGTCTGTGCAGATACACAGACATCTCCTCAATTTAGCCGGTGCATTCAGACACCGAACAGTTCCATTATACCTGAAATGCAAGATAAATCAAGATTTTTTGCAAAAAGAGCCCCATGCGCAGGAAAATACCACCAGATATTATCTTACGAATGGGGCTGAAAAATTACTTCTTTCTGTTTTTTAAACATTCCCGCCCTACATACAGGAGGATCAGAACCCAGGTGACTGCAAGTGTGCTTAACAGGATCACGGAAGCCCGGGGCATGGCACCCAGTTCCTTTTTGCCGAAGGAGGCATCACTTCCCTGACCGAGACGGTACAGACTCTCCACATCACTGTAAAGCTTTTGCATGTAGGCATCGTCCACAGTTTCTTTTCTGCGGGTGGATTTCACTACGTTTTCAATCAACTGTCCGGAAGCATCACGTAAGGATGCGGAACCGTTAAATACCGGTGTGACAAAAGTATTGTCCACATGATCCAAAAGTAGTTTGGAAGCTTCAATCTTCACTGCATAATGTGTACCGTTATCCGCACCGCATTCGGACAGATAATCCTGATACTCTGCGGAGTTCTGTGCCTTAGAGGTTACAGGTACATAGCCTTCTGTCTCGGCATAAGCGATCTGCACATCGTTAGTGAGCAGATACTGTGCAAACAGCCAGGATGCCAGTACTTCCTGAGAGTCTGATTTATTGAAAACGCAGACGGAAGGACCCTGGGAGATCATTTCGGGATGCTCCGGGTCAAACTGGGGAATCATCCGCACGGCGGTCTCAAATTGCACCAGAGAGTCCTCGCTGATATCCGACAGCGGAGCGTCCGTACCCATCCAGGTGGCTCCGGCGGTGGAATCAATGGCAAAAATACATTGTCCGGCATTTAAAAAGTTTGCAGGATAACCGGAGATCTTGAAGGTGGAAAAGGCACCGCTTTTTACATGTCCGGCAATACCATACAGGAGATCCGTGGTAGTATCGTTGAAAAGTTCAATGTTGCCGTCAGCCGTGGAATATCCTGCGTTCTTTTGCTTTAACATCTGGATCATCATGTTGTCGGTGGACTTGTAGATAAATGGGATCAGTACATTCTGCCCGTTGACCACATAGGTGCCGTCCGCATTTTGTGCGGTGGCAGCCTCGGAGACTTCCCAGATGAAATCCCAGGTCAGTACATCCGGAAGAGTATATCCAAGATTTTCCACATAGGTCTTATTCACGTAGCAGGCCTCGGTGGAACGCATGTAAGGTACGGCATAGTAGTGACCGTCGATGGAGCATTCATTCAAAAACTGAGGAATGACTTCTTCTCTGGCAGGACCGTCATAGGCAAGCTCCGTGCCGCCCAGACCGTATTTTTCATCGGAAAACAGGTCATCCAGAGGAACTACAGTATTCTGGCCGGTGAGGTAGGTGGCAATGTGATCCGGGTAGGTGATGCAGACATTGGGTGTCGTATTGGTGGAAATATTGGTAATGACATCGTTGTAAATTTTGCCGTAATCCGTGTATAGATTCAGGTTCACCGTGATATTGGGATACAAGGCTTCAAAATCTGCAATGGCTTTTTTGTAGATTTCCGTCTGGGTCTTGTTGGTATCGTTTTTCGCCCAGAAGGTGATCTCATAGTTCCTGGAAGTATCGAATTCCTCAGGAACAGTGAATTCCGGCAGCCCCTTGGAGCCGTGGCAGCCGGTCAGAGACAGGGACAGCCCGCCCAGGGCACATAAGAGTGCCAGCTTTTTGCTAAATCGACTCATCCTTTGGTACCTCCTCTGGCAACGCCTGCCATGACTTTTTTACGGAATACGAGGAACAACACCACCAGAGGAACGGAGATCACGACCACCGCAGCCATCATGGCGGGGATGTTCTCTCTGCCGAAACCATTCTCACGGATCTCCTGGATACCGTTGGATACCAGATAGTAATCCGGATCATCGGTGATCAGTCTGGGCCACACATAGGAGTTCCAGCATTCAATAACCTTCAGGATCACGATGGTGATCAGCGTGGGTTTGCAGATGGGCACCATGACCTTGCGCAGATACCGCAGATCGGAAGTACCGTCCACCTTGGCGGCATAATACAGCTCGTCCGGAATCTGTGCGAAATTCTCCCGCAGCAGATAGATATAAAATACGCTGGTCACGGAAGGCAGGATCAGACCGGTGAAGGTATTGCGCAGATCCAGATTCGTGATGGTGGTGAAATTCGTAATGACCACCAGCTCGTTGGGAATCATCATCAGGGATAAAAATAGTGTAAAGATCAGATCTTTTCCGGCAAAGTTCAATCTTGCAAACGCGAAGGCCGCCAGGGTGATGACCACCAGCATGATGGCAGTGGTGACCACGGTGAAGAACAAAGTGTTCCACAGGTATCTCCCCAGAGAAACAGTGGTAAAAGCATCCACGTAGTTCTGCAGAGTGGGAGACAGGGTGAAAAACTTCGGAATATATTCCGCATTATAGGAACCGTAGCTTTTTACGGAGGTCAGTACCATCCAGTAAAAAGGGAACAGTACGATCAGCGCCCACAGACACAGAAAAAAGTAGACGATCCCATTGCGGATATTGCCGCAGATCCGGGTGCGCTTTTCGATTCTTTCATAATCAGATGTAACATCAGACATCACAAAGACCTCCTTTCCTATACATAGTGGACATGCTTTTTGCTGACCAGCAGATTGATGCAGGTGATGGTCAGGACGATGGCAAACAGCAGGATCGCCGCTGCGGAAGCATAGGAAGGATAGCCGCCGCTGTCACCGTAGAGCATGTCGTAGACGTAACCGACGATGGTATTCATCTCTGCGGCATTTAAGTTCGTGCCGAAGAGCGCCACGGCATCACTGTAGGCTTTGAATGCGCCGATAAAGCCGGTGATGATCAGGTAGAATACCATGGGGGAGATCATGGGCAGTGTGATCTTGGTGAACATCCGGAAACGGGAAGTGCCGTCCACTCTTGCTGCATTGTAGTACATGGGGTTCACACTGGCGAGAGCACTGGTCAGGATCAGGATCTTAAAGGGCATAACGATCCAGATGGTGTAAAAGCACAGCACGAACATTTTCGCCCAGTAGGGTCCGTCGATGAAATCCACGGAGCTGCCGCCGAAAAACTGGATCAGCAGATTGATCAGACCGTCGGAGTAAGGAGTCTTTTTGAAAAGAATCATGAAGACCAGACCGACCGCCAGGGTATTGGTCACGTAGGGCAGGAAAAATATGGTCTGGAACAGATCCCGCAGCGGTTTGATGGAGCTTAAGGCAGCGGAGATCAAAAGCGCCAGCCCGGTGGAGACCGGAACGGTGATGATGACCAGAATGAAGGTATTTTTCAATGCCTGTAAAAAGTACGGATCGTGGAGCACATAGGAGTAATTGTACATGCCTGTGCCGTAAAAGGTCTGGGATGCAGAATTGTAACCCTCTTCAAAGGAGTACACGAATACGTCGATAAGAGGATAGATCATAAAAGCACCCAGAAACAGGAATGCCGGCAATAGATAGAGCCAGGCTTTCATATTTTGTTTTTCCATAAGAAACCTCAATTCTTTCTGCAACCCATGAATACCGCCGGACTGCAAAATCGGATAAAATATTAAAAACGGATGCGTTCTTCGGTGTCGGTGCAAAAGAGGAATACTTTTGCGGGTTTTAAGGCGAAATGCACTTTTCCGGTGGGAAGAGATTTCCCTTCGTCCGCATCAATGATGGAACGGATGGTAACGTTCTGGGACTTCTCATGGGTGGAAACAATGCTCACATCCCGGCCCATGACCTCCAGACGCACCAGATCGCAGGAGAGCGGTCCGTCCTCTTTTAAGATGAAGCCTTCCGGGCGGATGCCGACATGCACGGGCTGGTCCGCTACTCCGGGAGTGGACAGGACAGCCTCAGAGCCAATGTATAACTGCTCATTTTTTACCTCACCGGAAAATACATTGATGGGAGGCGTGCCGAGGAACTTTGCAACGAACAGATTCACGGGATCATCGTATACGTTCTGGGGCTTGCCGATCTGCTGTACGATACCGTCCTTCATCACGACGATCATATCGGAGATGCTCATGGCTTCGTCCTGATCGTGGGTAACGAAGATGGTGGTGATCTGTGTCTCCTGCTGGATCCGGCGGATCTCTTCTCTGGTCTGTAGACGGAGTCTGGCATCCAGATTGGAGAGGGGCTCATCCAAAAGAAGAACGCGAGGCAGCTTGACTAAGGCTCTGGCGATGGCAACACGCTGCTGCTGACCGCCGGAGAGCTCATTGGGTTTGCGCTCTAACAGGTGGTCGATCTGTACCAGCTTTGCTGCTTCCAGCACGCGCTTGCTCATCTCTTCTTTGGAAAGCTTGTCAGCACCCTTCAGGTTCTCTAAGGGGAACTGAATATTTTTCTCCACAGTGAGGTGGGGGTAGAGGGCATAGTTCTGGAACACCATGCCGACACCGCGGGTCTCGGGCGGAAGTCCGGTGACATCATCTTCGCCGAAAAAGATCTTGCCCTCGGTGGGTTTCAGCAGACCGCAGATCAGATTCAGGGCAGTACTTTTGCCACAGCCGGAGGGACCTAAGAGTCCGATCAGCTTGCCGTCGGGGATCTCGAAGTCGAAGTCATTCACGGCAATGACATCCTCGCGGTTCTTCCTGCCGCGGACAGGACCGCGGGCGGGGAATTTCTTGGTCAGATGCTGTAATACGATTTTCATGTGTATATTTCCTTTCTTAATTAATGAATCTAAATCCCATAGGAGTCCTTCAAAATCGCAAATGATTTTCAGATTCCATAGGAATCTTTCAAATCGCTGGATATATGATCCAGGTCGGGGTATACGAAGCTCTCGGAGATGCCGAATACCCGCAGACTTTCAATAAAGTATTGTTTCCGCCCGGAGGGAATAATGATCTTATACAGCATATTTTCATCGCAGATATCTTCCAGACGTTCCAGAGAGTTATGTACGGTGAAGTTGGAGTACTGGGAGTACATGCGGAGGTTGTTCTCCGTGGAGCTGCAAGCCAGGATCTTGTTTTTCAATTCCGGATTGTGGTGGTTGTGTTTGAAGGCGGGCAGAAGCATTTCCTGTGTGGTGTCCGCATCAATGGGATAGATGCAGTTGCCGAAGCCTTCCTTCTCGTTCAACAGACCCGGTGTCAGTACCCAGACGCAGGCATCGGTGTCCGGAGTCTCCCGGTAAGTCTCCGTGGCGAAAAATACGGCGATCAGGGGAGACTGGGTCCAGTCTAACATTCTCGTGGGCAGACCGTAGTGCTGCATCAGGGAGACCCAGCCGGCGTAATTGTGTTTGTCGGGAGGATTGTCCAGGATCTGTCTCGCCCGGATATAGAAATCATTGGCAATATAGCGTTCGGAGTCCAGCCTTTTCTGGCTTCGTTGGATGGAAGGGATCAAAGTCAGATCCGCGTTTTCTTCCCCGCGGAACCAGAGGCGGACGCCGTGCTTTTGGCGTAATGTACTGACGAACTGCAGGAGCTCATCGATGGTGCTTACTTTTTGTGTTAACATGATAGACCTCGTTCTTATTTTCTTATGCTTCCCTTTTATGCTCATATCGGGGCATCAAGCTACTTTATTATAGATGTTTTTTCGTAGTTGTACAAGTAGCCATTCTGTGGTATGTTAAAAGAAAGTATCGGAAAACGTTTTTCACAGGAGACATGGAAGAAAAGGGAAGGAGCAAGAATATGGCAAAATGGCTTGATAATGCAATCTTTTATGAAATTTATCCCCAGTCTTTTCTGGATACGAATGGTGACGGTATCGGCGATTTTCAGGGTATCATAGAAAAACTGGATTATATTAAGGAACTGGGATGCAATGCGATCTGGATGAACCCCTGTTTTGCATCACCCTTCGGAGACGCAGGCTATGATGTGGCGGACTACTATCAGGCAGCTCCCAGATACGGCACCAATGCGGATCTGAAGCGTCTGTTTTGCGAAGTACACAAGCGGGACATGCATATCCTGTTAGATCTGGTGCCGGGACATACCTCCGTGGCACATCCCTGGTTCAAGGAGTCCTGTAAGGCAGACCGCAATGAATTTACCGACCGTTATATCTGGACCGACAGCACCTGGGGACAGCTTGAGAACATGGGAAGTCTGTGCGGTATCTCCGAGAGAGAGGGCTCTGTGATCGTGAACTTTTTCGCACACCAGCCGGCACTCAATTACGGATTTTATAAAAAGACACAGGACTGGCAGCAGGATCCCGATGATCCCGGTCCTAAGGCAACGCTTGCAGAGATGGAAAATGTCATGCGGTTCTGGATCGGCATGGGCTGTGACGGCTTCCGTGTGGATATGGCAGGTTCTCTGGTGAAAAACGATGAGGATGGCAAGGGAAACATTGCTCTGTGGAGAAAGGTAAGAGCGTTCCTGGATGCGGAGTTCCCCGAGGCAGTGCTGGTATCCGAATGGGGAGAACCGGACAAGTCCCTGCAGGGCGGCTTCCATATGGACTTTTTACTTCATTTCGGACCGTCTCATTATAACGATCTGTTCCGCTGCGAGGAGCCTTTCTTCTCCGGAAGAGGTAAGGGTGATGTGGCAGCCTTCGTAGAGAAATACAAGGAAAATTATGAAAAGGCACAGCGCAAAGGTCTGATCTGTATTCCCTCCGGCAACCACGATATGGATCGTCTGGCGAGAAGCATTCATGGGGAGGAGTTAAAGGTGGCATTTGCATTCCTCCTGTCCATGCCCGGTGCACCTTTCTTATATTATGGCGATGAGATCGGTATGCGCTATGTGAAAAATCTACATTCTGTAGAGGGCGGTTACGGACGTACCGGTTCCCGCTCGCCCATGCAGTGGGATCATACCACCAACGCCGGTTTCAGTGCGGCACCGAAGGAAAAGCTCTATGTCAAACAGGATGAGTCCGCAGACCGTCCCACGGTAGAGGCGCAGATGGCAGATCCGGATTCCCTGTACCATGAGATTCAGAAGTTAATTAACATCCGTCAGGCTCACAGCGCATTGCAGAGCCGCGGAGAGATCGAGTTTGTCTATGCCGAGGAAAAACAATATCCTCTGGCGTATCTGCGCAGTGATGACAAGGAGAAGATCCTGGTCATCATCAATCCGGCGGACAGAGAGGTCAGCTTCGACGGAGACTGTGCGGTGAAGGAAGCTCTGTATACCTTCGGCGGCGAAGCAACATTTGCAGGTGGAAAGGTTACCGTGCCCGGGGGCAGCGCCGGATTTTATCTGTTGTAATTGTGTGAATGTGCCTTGTGAAAATGGATGATCTGTCCGGCATAGTGGATGATTTGCGTAAAAAATATTGCGGATTGTCCGGTGAAGTATGCTATAATGAGCGCAGGCAATGGGCACTGCGAGAGTATTGCCGGAAAGAGAACCGTATGAATCAGGTAAATTATCAGAAAGAATTAGAGAAAATTTTAAATACCTTACAGGAGAAGGGCGAGGCAGCGCCGGATTACCGGCCGCCCCGCCTGTTTCTGCATAGCTGCTGTGCACCATGCAGCAGTTATTGTCTGGAATATCTGTGCCGTTATTTTTTGATCACGGTATTTTATTACAATCCCAACATTTCTTTTTCGGAAGAATACCAAAAGCGCGTGGCGGAGCAGAAGCGTCTGATCGACGCTTATAATAAAGAAGAAAAGGGATGGCCCATCGATATCGTGGAGGGAGATTATGAACCGGAGCGTTTTTATGAGATGGCGAAGGGCTACGAGAACTGTCCCGAAGGGGGAGAGAGGTGTTTCCGCTGTTTCGACCTGCGGCTGCGCAGGACCGCGGAGCTGGCAGCTGGTGGCGGTTATGACTATTTTGCTACGACCCTGACCATCAGCCCTCTGAAAAATGCGGCGAAGATCAATGAGATCGGGCAGGCACTGTCCGGGGAATATGGTATCCCCTGGCTGCCTTCGGATTTCAAGAAAAAGAACGGTTATAAGAGATCCATCGAATTGTCCGCGGAGTATGAGCTGTACCGGCAGAATTACTGCGGTTGTGCCTTTTCCAAGGCGGAGCGGGAAGCACAGATCGCAAATGCGTAATTGCGTCTTGCGGGATGAGGAATTTTAGGATATAGTAGAAATATTGAAAACAGCGCAGAAGCGTGAGAGATAGAAATTGTGACTGCACAAGATATTCCGGTACATTACAGGAAGTAACGGAATACCAGCAGATTACTGAAAGGTATGAGGATTGACTGACATGAAGAAATTTTTAGAAATGCTGACAGAGGAAATGCAGCAGGCATTTACCGCAGCAGGCTATGACGGAAATCTGGGAAAGGTAATGCTTTCCAACCGTCCCGACCTGTGCGAATATCAGTGTAACGGTGCCATGGCGGGAGCCAAGCTTTATAAGAAAGCCCCCATCATGATCGCAAACGATGTGGCAGAAAAGCTTGCAGACAGCAAGGTGTTTTCCGAGGTGGTGGCAGTAGCCCCCGGATTTCTGAACCTGAAGGTCAGCGAGGCATTTTTGCTCACTTATTTACAGGGCATGGAGGCAAATGAAAAATTCGGTCTCGAGAAACCCGAACATCCCAAGAAGATCATTATCGACTACGGAGGACCAAATGTGGCAAAACCCCTGCATGTGGGACATTTGCGTTCCGCAGTGATTGGTGAGAGCGTAAAGCGTATCAGCCGTTATGTGGGTCATGAGGTTATCGGTGACGTGCATCTCGGTGACTGGGGATTACAGATGGGTCTGGTCATCACCGGTTTACAGGAGAGACAGCCGGAACTGGTATATTTTGATGAGAACTACGCCGGGGAATATCCCGAGGAAGCTCCGTTTACCATCAGTGAACTGGAGGAAATCTATCCCGCAGCCAGCGCCAAGTCCAAGGAAGATCCCGAGTACAAGGCAAAGGCCATGGAAGCAACCTTCAAATTACAGAGCGGTGTCAGAGGATATCGTGCTCTGTGGAAGCACATTATCAATGTGTCTGTGAACGACCTGAAGAAGAATTATTCCAAATTAAACGTAGAATTCGATCTGTGGAAGGGAGAGAGCGATGTCCATGACATCATCCCGGAGATGGTCGCTTATATGAAGGACAACGGCTATGCACACTTAAGTGAGGGTGCGTTGGTAGTGGATGTCAAGGAAGATACCGACACCAAGGAGATCCCTCCCTGCATGATCTTAAAGTCCGACGGGGCCTCTCTGTACAATACCACAGACCTGGCTACTATTATGGAGCGTATGAAGCTGTATCATCCCGACGAGCTGATCTACGTGGTGGACAAGCGTCAGGAATTGTACTTCGAGCAGGTATTCCGCTGTGCCCGCAAGACGAAATTGGTAGAACCCGAGACCGAGCTGAAGTTCTTGGGCTTCGGTACCATGAACGGCAAGGATGGCAAACCCTTCAAGACCAGACAGGGCGGTGTTATGCGTCTCGAGAACCTGATCAAGGATACCCAGGATGAGATGTACAAAAAGATCAAGGAAGGCCGCGATATGGAAGATGCCGAGGCTAAAAAGGTAGCGGACGTGGTAGCTATCTCCGCTTTAAAATACGGTGATCTGTCCAATCAGGCATCCAAGGATTATGTTTTTGATATCGACCGATTCACCTCCTTCGAGGGAGATACCGGCCCTTACATCCTGTATACCATTGTACGTATCAAGTCTATTTTGAACAAGTACAAGGAGCAGGGCGGAGATCTGGCAGTTGTGAAGTTACAGCAGCCCGGCAATGCGTCCGAGAAAGAGCTTGCCATGGAACTGGCACAGTTCAATACCATGATCGCTACCGCTGGAGAAGAACTGGCACCCCATAAGGTATGTGCCTATATTTACGATCTTGCCAATGCGTTCAACCACTTCTACCATGAGACCAAGATCTTAGGTGAAGAGAATGAGGAGCGTAAGCAGGGACTGGTAGCACTTTTAGTGCTGACCAGAGATATCCTGGAGACCTGTATTGATATGCTGGGATTCGAAGCTCCGGAGAAAATGTAATAAAAATAATATCTATTTAGTAAACCCGCTGAAAAACGGGGACACAAAGCCAGATGGGTCTAAGGTCTGAACATAGAGAAAAATCAGACTATGACAGCCGGTTGCAGCAGATTCCTGAGTGTAGGGGAGTATGTTTATCGTGAGCCGTCTGTCAGTGCACATTTTTGGCAGACGGCTTTTATTGTGCCGTAGAAGGGGAAAACGATGTCTTTAAACTATGAGCAGAACGAAAATGACATCCTGAATAAATTATTGCCGGAATATAGACAGCATTCTGTACAAAGAAAAAGCAATCCAGAAGCAGTTACAGGACACATTGGAGAAAGTGAAGCTGAGTAACGAGATCATTTCCTCCATCGCCAGAACTTACCAGTATATTTCACGGATCGATATTCAGGCAGATTATTTCGAAGAGATCAATAACCGGGATACCGAGCATCTGAAGTTCACGAAATCGGGAAAGCTGTCGGAAAGCAATGAAAAGGTATGCAGACAATACGTGGCGGAGGAGTATCAGGAGGCATTTTTCAAATTTGTGGATCTGAAGACCCTGCCGGAACGCATGAAGAATGAAGAGACGTTAGTCCTAGAATACCGGATGAAGGATGGCGACTGGCACAGACTCCGTTTTGTGGAAAAAAAGAGAGACGAAAACGGTGTACTGACCCATGTGCTCTGCCTGATCCGCAGCATCAGCGATACCAAGAAGTGGGAACATGAACTGATGTATCAGGTGGAGGAAGCCAGGAAGGCAGCAGCTTTGAAGGCCCGTTTCCTGTCAAATATGAGTCATGATATCCGGACACCCATGAATGGCATTATCGGCACGCTGAATCTGGCAAACCGTTATCCGGATGATCTGGAGGTACAGAGAAAGTGCCGGGAACAGATCATGACTTCATCGAAGTATCTGGTCTCTATCGTGAATGATATTCTGGATATGAACAAACTGGAGTCGGGAGGTGTAGTGGAACAGGAGATTCCGTTTAATCTGGCAGAACTGCTGAACCGGGTTAACCTCGGCAAGCAGAAGCAGGCGGCAGAAAAGAATGTGGAATATATTGTTGACTGGGAACAGAGTGATATCCGCCATATGGATCTGGCAGGGAATCCAATCTATGTGGAGAGACTGCTGACCAATATTTCTGATAATGCGGTTAAATTTACCGGACCGGGCGGCAGTGTGCGTGTCTGGTGTGCAGAAAAATATGCGGACGAGGAGCGGGTAGTCTATGAATTCGGCTGTGCCGATACTGGTATCGGCATGAGTGAAACCTTTCTGGAACATGCTTTTGAACCGTTCACGCAGGAGAATGAGACCAGCAGATCCAGGTACGAAGGCACAGGACTGGGACTTGCCATTGCAAAGAAAATCGTGGACAGGCTGGATGGAGACATTGCCATAGAGAGTAAAAAAGGCGTCGGAACTACTGTGACCATGACACTTCCGTTCAAAATCGGGGAACCGGTGGAGAAGGAGAAGAACGTAAACTATGAGGAAATCCCGGTGGAAGGTCTGCGGGCGCTGTTAGCAGAGGACAATGAACTCAACATGGAGATCACAAAATTCATGCTGGAGGATTACGGGATCCACGTAGAGTGCGCTGCAGACGGAGAAGAGGCGGTACAAAAGTTCAAAAATCTGAGCTGGGATATTACGATGTGATCTTCATGGACATTATGATGCCGAAGCTAAATGGCTGGGATGCCACCCGCAGGATCCGGTCCATGAAACGGTCGGATGCCGGAAATGTCCCCATCATTGCCATGAGCGCCAATGCCTTTGCGGAAGACATTATCAACAGCCGATGGATGAAAAGAAGCTGTTGGAAACAGTGAAGGAATGCATTATGTTCCGGGACCATTCCTGAAGAAACAGCATAGAAACAGCCTAGAAAAGGGCAGAGGATATCCTCTGTCCTTTTCCTATATTAGGATGACTTATCGTGCAACATTACGTACTGAAAATGGTGGGACAACCGGATATAATAGCTACAAAGACAGGAGTTTTTTCTGTGAAGCATGTGGCCTACATTATGGAAAGGAGAAAAATTATGATTTCATTTATATTGTGTCTGTTGCTGTTAACCATTTTATTCGGAATCGCATATAAGATTACCGGGGCAATTTTAAAGGCCTGTGTGTGGCTGCTGATCCTGTTGCCCATCGGCCTCATCCTGTCGGGCGTGGGAGTGATCTTCTGCTGTACAATCATTTTAATACCGGTAGGGATCGGAATTATCAAGGCCGGGATCCGGATGATATTGCCGGGGTAAAGAAATAAAATGATAACAGACTGCCTGATGTGTGGTAAAATAAAGTTATCGCATATCAGGCAGTTTCATTATTATTGATATATAGTATTGATAAATCAGGAAAGGTGATGGCATATGGAGATCAAAAGTATACTGATCAAAGATACAACGAGAGAAGAGCGGATCCGCATTATACAGGAGGGTTTGAACCAGTGCGGTGGAGCCTGTGACTTCTGCAACGGTTGTGATAATCTGGGCGGTGGTTCCGTGGATACATTTTATGAACCGTACATTAACGGGGAGAAGGAACTGCGGCAGCTGAATGAGGAATACAGAAGCAACATGGGACTGGTGAGATAGGAGACGGGCTATGTTTTTCATACCGTGTATTAAGTGGAATAAGCACTATTATGTGCGGACAAGCTGCTGTAATACGCTGTATGAACTGGATCCGGAGATGGGAAAGGCCATTGCCCGGGGAGAGCAGGTACTGATTCGCCCGGAGCATTTGCAGAGAATTTCAAAAGTGACCTATGGGTATAACTATAAACATTGCAATTACTGTGGGTATGAGACAGCAGAAAATTTTGAGTATTGCCCAAAGTGCGGTAAGAAATTTTAAAAGCGAGAGGGGACGTGAATCTGTCTCGATTTCAAAAGGGAGTGTTACTCACAAGGACCATTGTCTTTCCAGGCACCTTTCCATTTTGGTTTTTCTGTGGAACGTTTTGGTAGATTCATAGTGTTCATCAGGCGGTCCACTCTGCCGAGACTGATGTTTATGCCATAATCACGTTCTAATACACGACGGATCTTGTAAGCACCAAGAGAGTTATCGTAATCAGTATAGATTTGTAAAAGGTGCTTACGAATCAACGGATTTTCTTTTGTACGAGGTGCTAAATCTGAATAAAAGTGCTTGTAATAAGTACTGCGATTTATGCGAAGAACTCGACAAAGAGTTTTGATATCGTATTGATGACGCAGCTTATGCACGGCATCTAATCGTTGCTTGAGTGTGGCGTGAATATGGCAATCGCTTTTTTTAGTATTTGGTTTTCTTCTTCCAGCTGAGCCATACGTTTTTGAAGCTCTTTCACCTGCTTTGCAGTAAGAACTTCACCGTCATCAGTTTCAACAGTTGAATACTGTTTGACCCATCTGGAAAGAGCAGTTTGAGATACGCCGTACTCTTTGATAAGAGAGGCCTGAGTTTTACCATTGTGGTAAAGCTCAACGAGGGTTCGTTTGAAATCCTCATCGTAATGTTGTTTTGTGGACATAAAAGATACCTCCTTTTGGTGTCTATGTTAATAGTAAGTCTATTTAACCAATGTGTCCACTTTTATAAGTATAATGCAGGTAGTACACATGATAAGAATTGCTGTTTGTGATGATGAAAATGTAATTGTGAATCAGATAGAGCATATAATTTCTGAAGTATGCAAGCGGGAAAGCATTCCCGTGAATATTGATGTTTTTTACAGTGGTAGGGAACTCAAAAGGCAGGTTACATCAGGAACAAAGTATGACATCATCTTTTTGGATATTCAGATGAAGGGTGGCGATGGCATCACTGCGGCTGAAAATATACGGAAGGTGGATGATAATGTACTTCTGATTTATGTATCAGGCTATGATAAATATATGATGGAATTGTTCCGGTTGGATGTATTTGGATTTATAAAGAAACCAATCGATGAGGAGATATTGACAAAGACATTTCTGGAAACTTATCAGAGAGTCTGCAGTAAAATGGTCTATTTTACCTTTTCTTATAAGCATGAAGAATATAAAATTCTATGTAAAGAGATTTTATACTTTGAAAGCAATGCCAGGAAAGTTACAATATATACGCAAAACGGGGAGCATTACACATTTAACGGGAAACTGTCAGAGATAGAACAAAAAATGTCAGATGGAAAAATACCTTTTTTGAGAGTACATCAGTCTTATCTGGTAAATTATTATTTGATTAGATCAAGGACAAAAATAGAAATAACGTTGGTAAATGGGAAGAAACTGCCTATAAGCGAAGAACGGCAGAAATACTTTAACCAACAATACAGCCATCTTCTGGGAGGGGAAATCAATGTATAATCAAATAGAAGATATTCTATTAAATATTTCTATTGTTATCGCAACCGTATGGATTGTAAAAAGATTTTGGGGAAGCTTTTTTGAAGAAAAGCAGAATAGTATACTTTCTGTTTCTCTGTGGATTGTTTATTGCATATTCCAATTTTTCTTTGGTTATCATAATGGGCGCCTGCAAATTTTTGCAACCATTCTGAACATTTTACTGATTCTGTCCATAGCGATGGTTGCCTACCAAAGCCGTGGAAAGGAAAAATACTTTTTATTGGCTACATTCTATGCAGGCTGGTCGTTGATTGAGGTCTTTGTCTTTTCCCTAATCAATAGCTTTGACATAGGGGAAAGCCAGCAAAGGGATATTATTGGGTTGGTATTATCGAACATCCTGATGATCCTTTCTGTATATGCACTGTCGATGGTGGCAGAAAAAAGAAAGGAGAGTCCGGTACCGGGAAAATATTATTTTTTTCTCCTGTTGGTGCCAGTGGGAAGCATAGTCATTGCAATCAATGAATTTTGCTCAGAAGGAAAGTCCTTTTTTGCTGTTATCACTATCAGCATTCTTATCTTATTTAATGTCATTATTTTTGAATTGTATGTAAAAATAAATAAAGTTTTTGCTTATGAAAAAGAACATACAGTTTATGCCCAGCAATTTGATATGATCGAAAAAATTACGGTATCGCAAAAAAAGATGTTGGAGGAATTTTATGAGGACAGGCACAATCTGCTGAATAAACTTATTGTTTTAAAAAACAGCGTTGAAAACAGTGATAAAGAGTCTGTAATCAGAAACCTGAATCAGATTATCAAAAACAGCAATATTTCCGAAAACATTTCCAATACCGGCAACAGTACCATTGATTGTCTGATTAATTTCAAATATGCCGTTGCTAAGGAATACGGGATTACATTTCAGTTAAAAATATTTATTCCAGAGGAGCTTTCCATGGAACCATGTGATATTGGCATAGCACTGGGAAATGCACTGGATAATGCAATAGAAGCTGTCCGGGACTGCAGGCAGCACCAAAAGGTGATAGAAATATCCATGGGAGTGAAAAAGCAGGCGCTGGTCATGCTGATAAAGAATCCATATGAGCATGTCTTAAAAAACGACAGAAGCGGAAAATATCAATCCACAAAAACAGAAAGCGGCAGACATGGATATGGATTAAATTCCATAGCAAGAATTGCAGAAAAGTACCAGGGCGAAATTCTAGTGGAAGCACAGGATTCTGTATTTTGCCTGACCGTTGTTATGAATTTGCCGGAAAATTGACAGCTATTGCCGTATTTTTGACATATTAGGGATTATTTTGAGGGGAATATGATACCTGACTTTGGGAGTTGAATCTTAAAATATGGTGCTAAGCCACGGATTAAAACCTGTGGCTTAGCATTTTTTCTGATGTCTCCGTCGTTTAAAAAGTAGGAACTTAACGGCAGGCCGATAAGTGCTGAAAATTCTTTTATAAATTTAGAACCCCGTGCAAGGTTGATATACTTTCGGTCTGATATTTTACAACTCGGAACTCATGGATAAAATTAAAGATATCCTAAAGACGGATGACCGTTGTCATGAATCTACTGGAAAATTGCCAGCTATTGCCGTATTTTTGACATATTAGTGATTATCTTGCGGGGAATATGATATGATTACAAAAATAGTTCATTAAGGGGGTATACATAATGAAGAAAAATGAAAAGAAAACTGTATTAGCAAAAGCATTAACATCCGTTGCTGATGGAATGTTATCAAAAGCTGCAAACAGCAGATGTGCACTCATATACCATCAGCCTAAACAGCCGGAAGAAGTGAGGAAATTCAGGAAAAACAAATAAATGAGAAAAGTAGCAAAGTTGTTGACAGATTATGTTATCAAAAAGAGCATGGTTGATGAAGCAGATCGGGAAGTCTATGAATATGGATTTGTCATAACCTTGGAAGTTGGGTTATTTTTGGTTGCAAGCTTGTTCATCGCACTGAAACTCGATATGGTCTTAGAAGGGATATTTTTCTTTGTGATTTTCTCACCATTGCGTTCCTATGCAGGTGGTTTGCATTTGGAAAAATTCTGGATATGCTTTGTTTTGTCATGCTTAACATATATTACTACTCTGCTTGTAGTTAAGAATCTCTGTTTACATGAATTTGTTTCACTTATTGTATTATTCGCCCTGGAAGTATTTGTGTATGTGTTATATCCAGTTGAGAACAGAAACAGGGAGATAAACGAAGAAGAGAACAAGTGTTTTAAAATAAAGCTGATGAAATATTTATGCTTGGATTTTTTTATCGGAATAGTTTGCACTATATTTGAAAAGGATAGCTACTTCTTGGAGCTAAATATAATATTTTTAATAGTTGTAATCACAATGCTGATAGGGAAATGCAGAAATCATTTGAAAAATGTATGTAAAAGCTATGTTCCAGGAAAAGGTCTCTGGTAGCTGGGTCAATGTGGAATCATGGGAAGATTCGAGCAATACCATAACAGCATCTGGCTTGGAAATATATCTGGTTTCCAGAGGTACATATCGAGTTACAATGACGTGTAGTGTTAATGGAGAAATTAAAACGGCAACATCGGCAGAAAAGAATTATCAGTTTGTAGAAAAATGTAATGTGTATTGCAGGTGGGGAAATCTGCTTTGCAACTATGGATGGGAGTGGTGCCCATGAAGAGTCTATAATGGCGAGAAATTTGAGAAGTGAAACGGAGGAGATTTTGAATGAAAATATTGACAAAAGTTATGGATTTACTTGCATTATCGGTTATCTTGTCTTTTATGATTTTGATGTTTTCAGGATGCCAGATGGCTTCCGGTACTCTTTCCGAAAAGGAAATTACTGTGTTTAACACAGAATTTTTCAATGGTGACATAACGAACATGAACAATATGCTGTTATCCAGCGAGTATAGTCAACCAGATGAAATTAACTTGTTTGAGTTATTTTATAATGGCGTTGGAGGAGCGTTTGGCGAAGTATCGGAGGATGAACTGTCAATGCTGACAGAGTTATGTAGTGATGCCCCGTATTTGGATATCATAAAAATCACAGCAAATGAAATGGATGCTTTTTTGCAGGAAAAAATGGGAATAAGTCTGGCGGAGACAAAAAAGACAGGCTTGGACAGTTTCTATTATTTGGAGCAATATGACAGTTACTATCTGATTATGGGAGACTCGAATTTTGATTGGTGTATGGTTACTTCCGGAACTTGGGAGTCAAATAACAAACTCATACTCAAATACGAAAAAGAGTATGAGGGGGGGCAATGGGTGGTCATTTTACAAAAGACGGATGATGGTTATTTGTTTATTTCTAACCAGAAGGCAGATTAAACAAGTTCAGACGAGAAAGAGAGGTATTTTATGAAGAGAAAAGAGGAAGCAATGAAAAAGTATATTGCGAGTTTTTTAGCTATTTGTATGATCTTTGTTATGGTTCCGATTTTGCCCGCAGAGGCGGCTGGCCTGGAAGATACAGAAAGGGTGGAGATACTTGAGTTGGTAGAAAGCTACATGGATAGTCGGGAAACAGCAGTCATGACCGGGGACACGGAAAACTTCAACACAGGTTAGTGAATTGTATGAAGCACAGGCAGTGGCGGCAAACACCTTCTTAGAGTATGCGCTGAGTGTTTATTCGAATCATTCGGGTAAAGATTATAAGGTTTGCTCATCTTCTTGTTGTCAGGTATATGATCCTACTAAGGTTACCGAGGAGGCAATAGATGCAACGGCAAATATTTTTTATACTTCTGGAGGTAAATCTAAAACGGATATTGTAATGTATAAACCATCATCTACAACTTATGATTATATTTGGGGTGCCTTTTTCTCAAGCTGTAGTGGTAATGGAACAAAAGATCATTCTACGCAGCCTGCTTTGAAAGCTGTAAGTTGCACAGATATTGCAACTGGTGCGGGAGGACATCGTTACGGGCTATGTCAAATGGGTGCCGCATTGCGTGCAAAAAATGGTGATTCCGCATCGAATATTTTGTTGTATTATTACACTGATTGCAGGATCATATCCTGCACATTAAAATAGAAAATGTGCCAGAAAGAGATTAAGACGAGTATGGGTAAGATGAAAAATAAGGTTTTGCCGGTCTCTGTTCTTGTGTTGTTTATGCTGATGTGCATCAATGCGTGTGGAATATCGAAATCCAGGGATAGTGCTGATATGGTCTCAGAGCTTAATAACAGGATTATAGAAAAGGTAGCAGAGAATTACGAAGAAGGTAACATCAGTGCATTAGATATTGTTATAGTTCGGATTGATTTTGGTTCTTTCTCGCAAGATAATGCCAGTGAAATATTCGTGTTATGCAAGATTTTGAATACCCCTCATGTTGCAGGATTGGATAAAACGGTGGGTATCCTTTTAGATGCTGATTCATTAGAAATGGTAGCATATAAGGAGTTTGCGGCTGATAAAGTAGTTATAAACTGTATTCAAGCGAGTGACGGACAAAGCAGAATATTGGTATCAAAAACCACAACATATCAAGGAATATCAACACAGGAAATTCAGCTTTTAGCTGTCGAAGGCAGTCAATGGGTAGAAATTCCGATAGATGCGCTAAAGATCATTGGAGATGAATCTTTTTATTATATGGATATAGTAGATGATTTGATTATTGTGGCATCTGAGGATAAATTGATAAGTTCTGAAGAAATCGTAGCAGTATTAAAGTGGAACCCTGAGACAGAGCAGTTTGTTTTGGAACAGTAACGGGTTTGGCGGTGTGCAAGTCCAAATTATTAAATAACAATGTGCATAAAGAAAAGCGGAAATCTGGCTATATTAGATGAAATCACCATGACCACTAATTCCTTTGTCTATCAGAATGCTGAAAGCGGTGATGCTAAAGTTTAATTTTTATTTAAAACCGTATTTTCCAAAGAGGGAAGAAGTTCGGCAACCGTAACTTTTTCCACGGAGTCAGCTTTCGTACCTTTTGTTTTAGGCTTCTTAACCCTGGTTTTAAGAGGAGAAAACCGGCGCATTTTAAACTCTGGTTTAACCATTATCACCGTCAGAAATCCAGAAGTAAACAAAAGTAAACATATTATTTGATACTTTGAGAAATCAAAAAAATCGGAAACGCTGTATTTATCAGCATTTCCGACCCTTTTAACCTAATAGCGAGAGGGGGATTCGAACCCTCGACACTGCGGGTATGAACCGCATGCTCTAGCCAACTGAGCTATCTCGCCATATGACCAACCGAAGTTGGAATGGAACCTATAGGGCTCGAACCTATGACCCTCTGCTTGTAAGGCAGATGCTCTCCCAGCTGAGCTAAGATTCCATTTCGTTGCTCTCGCAACCGACTTGTTCAGTATACAATGGGTGTGCTACTTTGTCAACAAGTTTTTTGATATTTTTGTAAAAATTTTGTATGCAATTAAGACAATAATAAAAGGCCCGGCATTACAGTGCTTTTTTCACGCTGATTGCTTTCATAGGACACATTTCCTGACAACAAAAGCAGGAGATGCAGCCTTTCCTTTTAAATTTTGCCTTATGATTCTCTATTTTGATCACATGTGCCGGACAGCTTTCCGCACATTTCCCACATCCCACGCATTTCTCCGGGGTTAGCTGCGGATAGGATTTTAACAGGCGGGAAGCCACGAACATGAAGGGCTTGCGTAAAAATTTCGGCACGCCGTTGGTGAAATCTAATTTTATGGTATCCGGCTTCTGAAAAGGAGATAAGCCTTCCGGAACCGGATCTCCCACAAGCGCCAACTCCTTAGGGCGAGCCAGACCTTTTTCCAGTGCCTGACGCAGCATGACGATCTCTGTAGGTTCTAATCCCATAAGTTTTGCGGCGAAGCAGTCCTGGGTATAGAAATCTTTTGCCGCCAGCAGCATATGCAAAGGATGCGAAGTGCCGCCGGTGGGACCGTTACCCTCCATGGCATCAATGGCGTCAATGACGGTGAGATTGGGAGCTACGGTCTGAGCCAGTTCTAAGAGCATGTTGGAGAAATCTTCGATCTCCGGCCAGCGGTAGTGCATCTGGGGCTTTTCCAGACCGGGGATGGTGCCGAAGAGATTCTTGATGCCGCCGGAATAGCCGGTCATGGCATGGGTCTTCAGTTTACAGATATTAATGATATAATCGGCTTCCACGATAGGAGTGATCAGGTGGAAACTGTGATTTTTAAATCCTGCCGGACAATTTACGGTCTGTGCGGAAAAGTCCATGTTGAGTTCAGCACCTTCGCCCAGAGTATCCATGCCGCATACGTGATATACGTGTTTCATGGCTTCGGCATTGTAGAGACCGCCGGAACTTTCCGCAATGGTGATGTGCTGCATGCCCTGCTCTCGCAGCCACCTGATCACAGCTTTTATGACCAGAGGGTGGGTCGTGGCGGGAAAATCCGGGGATTTCGCCATGACGAGATTCGGCTTGATGACGATCTTCATCTCCGGGCGCAAGTCTGCGGCGATGTTCAAAGCCTCCATACTTTTGCAGATGGCGGGATAGATCAGTTCTTCGTTATATTCCGGTACGATGTGTAATGTCTGTATCATAAAATCTCCATTCTGCCGCCGAACGGCATAAATAGTAATGCGAAATTTAGGTTATTCTGCTTTGGAAGCATTACTTTTTATTATATGGTAAACGAAATCACTTGTTTTTTCAATGCTTCCGTGCTATACTACGAAATGTTGTTGAGATTTGATGGAAGAAATCAGAAGCGCATCGCAATGATTTCTTTTTTTGTGCAACAATTCAGAACCAAGGTGATTTTCATGAAGATGCGATTTTGCGAATGAAGTTCTGAAGGTTGCCACGATTTTGAATTTAAAGGAGTATTTCGTGAGTTATTTTTTGGAAAATGAAGAAGTGAACGAAGCAGTAGAAGAAGTGAAAGCGCAGGACGGCATTGCCTCCATCGAGCCGTTGCTGGACAACCGTATTGTCCGTGCGATCCGGGAGATGGGGTTTGAAAAGCTGTCTCCGATCCAGGAGCAGGCGATTCCCTATTTATTACAGGGGGAGGACATCATCGGACAGGCCCAGACCGGTACGGGCAAGACTGCTGCATTCGGCATTCCGGCGATCCAGCACATTAATCCGGATGTGAAAAAGTTACAGACCATTATCTTGTGCCCCACCAGAGAACTGGCGATCCAGGCAGCGGAAGAACTGCGGAAGATCGCAAAATACATGCACGGCATTAAGGTGCTGCCGGTCTACGGCGGACAGGATATCAGCCGTCAGATCGCGGGACTGCGGGGCGTGCAGATCATCGTGGGAACCCCAGGACGTGTCATGGACCATATGCGCAGACGCACCATTAAGCTGGATCTGGTGAACATGGTGGTACTGGATGAAGCGGATGAGATGCTCAACATGGGCTTCCGTGAGGATATGGAGCTGATCCTTGGTCAGATCCCCGGAGAGCACCAGACCGCTCTGTTCTCCGCGACCATGCCGAAGCCGATCCTGGAGATCACAGACCGTTTCCAGAACGATGCGAAATTAGTAAAGGTGGCAGCGCAGGAGCTGACCATTCCCCTGGTATCCCAGAAATTCTACCGTGTGAAAAATCAGGACAAGGATGCCGCCTGCGTAAGACTGTTAGAGTATTATCAGCCGAAGCTGACCCTGATCTTTTGTAATACGAAGAAAAAGGTGGACGAGCTGTCGGATTTATTAAAGGAGCAGGGATTCCAGGCGGAAGGACTGCATGGAGATCTGTCCCAGGCGCAGCGTGACGCGGTCATGAAGCGTTTTCGTAACGGTGGAACCAGTATCCTGATCGCTACGGATGTGGCAGCCAGAGGTATTGATGTGGATGATGTGGAAGCTGTCATCAATTACGATATTCCGCAGGATATCGAGTATTATGTGCACCGTATCGGCAGAACCGGCCGTGCCGGCAGAAAGGGCAGATCCTTTACTTTTGCCAACAGCAGGGAAATCTACAAGATCCGCGAGATCGAGAGAGTCTGCCACACCACCATCACGGAGAAAAAGCTTCCCGGAGCTGCGAAGGTGCTGAAAGCGAAAGCAGACAAATATCTGAACAAGGCATGGGAATTGCATGAGCATGAAGACATTGAGCTGATGAAGAGCTTTTTACAGCGTAGGATGGAAGAGGAAGGCTGTGATGCACTGGAGCTGGCAGCTGCCATGCTGAAATTACAGGTCGGCGACAAGGGCGAGGAGATCGCCGCAGATGAATATACAAAGCGTGGCAATCGCTTCGGGGACAGAGGCCGATCCGGCAGAGACGGTGGTGAAGGCCGCAGTTTCGGCAGAGGCGACGGAAGACGGAAGTTTGGCCGTGAAGACGGGGACCGTAGAAGATTCGGTCGCGGTGACAGAGACCGCAGGGACGACGACAATACCGTTTCCGGCGAGAACAGAAGACACCGCAGAGACGAGAACCGCGAGGACGGAAGAAAATGGGGCGGCCGCGACAAAAAGGCAGCGGACCGTAAATACTCCGGGGACAGAGCGGAGAGAGAAGTAAAAAAGAGAAAGAAGCGGGAAGAGCCGGGCATCGGCAACAGCTTCCCCAAGAGAAAAAAATCTTAAGTAGATGAGGAATTTTATGTATTTGCCGCAAAAGCCGCAGTTGTGCTTTTGCGGCAAATCGTGTATAGTTAGGAAAGAATAGATAGGCATAATTCAGAAAGGTCTGCGGTATGAAAACACTGAAAAAACAGATACCTTATATCCTGTTGGGAGCCACACTTCTGCTCCTTTTGGGACTTAATATCATCAGCCAGGATCACTGGCTGGATTCTGATATGGCGGCGGAGATGATCTTTTCCCGGATCCTTTCCGAAGAACATCACATTTTTTCCACGACAAACTGGTATTATTCCACGGAGTTCCGTGTGCTGTATACACAGCTGATCATGGGACCGCTGTTCCGGATCTGCAACAACTGGCATGTGATCCGCACGATCACGAATCTGGTGTTTTACGGGCTGATGCTGGCTTCCTATTATTATTTTATGAAGCCGTTAAAAGTATCGCGCGGGCTTACGGTGTTAAGCTCCTGTCTGTTGCTTCTGCCTTTTTCCGAGACCATGATGACACACATGCAAATGGGCAATACCTACATGTCCCATGTGATTCTGGTGTTGTGGTTCTTCGGTATGTATCTGCGGCTGTGCAGTGGAGAATACAGTACAAAACGCAAGGTCAGCCTGTGGATCTTCTATGTACTACTGGCTATTGTCTGTGGAATGTCCGGCGTACGTTACCTGTTGGCATTACAGTGCCCATTGGTACTGACTTCTTTTTTCTATTTGTTGGGTGGAGAGGAGTTCCAGAGTTTTCGGGGAGAGATGACAAAGGCGCATTTTCGTGCCTTGCTGCCTACGACCCGGATGAAATATTTTCTCTACAGTGTAGTGGGAGCGTTTTTCGCAGTAGCGGGCTACGGCATTAATGTGGTATGGATCAGCCATAAATATGTGTTCCAGACCTACGGTGCCACGAATTTCATCGCTCTGTACCACGGGGTGCTGTTTGACCGGATCCAGAATGCAGCAGGCTGTCTGTTAATGCTTTTTGGTTATATTCCCGACAAGGGCTTTTTATCCCTGCGTGGTATTGTGACCATGGCGGCTTTCGCAATGCTGGGCATCTACGGATATGTTACGGTGAAGAGCGGAAAGACGGAGCAGAGTACAGGATTTCGCAGCCTGATCACTCTTTTTCTGAAAGTCAGCTTTGTCCTAAATCTGTTTGTATTTATTTTCACCACCAGTACCATGGTGCCACGGTATTATATTACGATTTTTATTTTTGCACTGCCGGTATTGTGCTTTTATCTGGAAGAGGAGAAAATGCCATTTGACCGTCTGGCGGTGACGGCGCTGCTTACAATCTGTCTGATCCTTGGTACGGGTAAAACGGTGATGTCTTTCCTGATGGTGGACAAGAACGAAACGAAGCGTCCCGTGGCGCAGTTCCTTGCGGAAAACGGGTATGATTTTGGCTTTGCTACTTATAATAATGCCAATATCATTACAGAGCTTACCAATGGCGAAGTGGAGATCGGCAACATCGGAGATCCCGAACATCTGGAATATTTCAAGTGGTCTTCTCCCATGAAATATTATGAGGAAGGGTATCATACCGGGGAGACATTCCTGCTTCTGACGTCGGAGGAATGCGCGGAATATGCGAAAGCACCGGCACTGAAACAGGGCGAAAAGGTGTATGAGGACGGCTGCTATACGGTCTATGTATTCGACAGTACGGAAGCATTGATGGATTGTGCGGTGGCACGGTAAAGCAGATACAATAATATTCGAGAAACGGAGCGTGTGTGAAAACGCTCATAAACAAGAATTAATGTGAAAATGCCCGATAGAGTATTTTCGCAAGTGACAGAAATATGCTGTTGGGGTAAAATTGGCATTATAAATATGGCTTTGGCTATATTGTGATACCTTCGGAAGGGAGATTGCTATGAGAATCGGAATGGGATATGATGTACACCGTCTGGTAGAGGGCAGAGACCTCATCATCGGCGGCGTAAAAATACCTTATGAAAAAGGACTTTTGGGACATTCGGATGCGGACGTCCTGCTCCATGCAATCATGGATGCACTGTTGGGCGCGGCAGCACTGGGAGATATCGGAAAACATTTCCCGGATACAGATCCCACGTACAAGGGGATTTCTTCTATAAAATTACTGGAAAAAGTAGGCGAGCTGTTGGAAGAAAATCACGTATTTATTGAGAACATTGATGCGACGATCATCGCGCAGGCGCCGAAGATGCGCCCCCACATTGATACCATGCGTGAAAATATCGCAAAAGCATTACTGATCGATATCGGACAGGTCAATGTCAAGGCCACCACAGAGGAAGGACTGGGATTCACTGGAAGCGGAGAGGGAATTTCCTCCCAGGCGATCTGCCTCGTGACTACCCCGTTTGACCTCACCGCACAGGCTGTGCAGAGGGGATGTGGTAGCTGCGGCGGATGCCCGAAGAGTCGCTAAAGTAAAAAGTGAAATAGTTATGTTTATAATCAGAGAATAGACAATAGGACTGGATTTGGTATAAAACCGGATTCAGTCTTTTTTTATCGATATTTCCCAAAAAAGTGCAATGCATTTATTGCGAAAATAGAGAACACATTATACTATAAAAGGGAAGGAGGGATAGTTATGGCATGTTACGGTCAATTATTACTATTATGTGGAGGCGGTGTCATTGACCATGCAAAGCAGGTCGAAAGACAAGACGAAGCAACCTTGGTAATCGGTCTGGGCGGTACCGGATCCGATGCTGTTATGAAATTGAAAAGAGAAGTGTTCAAACAGTTAAAACCGGATGATGAACAAACTGCAATTCCTACCTACGCGGCTATCAAATATCTGATCGTGGATTCTGATGATTCCAAGATCAATGCGCAGACGGGAAGATTTACAGACATTGATAGAAATACAGAATATTTTGACTTATCTCATTGCAATATTAGGAAAATTTTCAGAACAGATGAATTACTGAAAAAAAGACCGGAATTTTATTGGTTGGATTATGAACATATGGCTATTGATCAGGCACGGGAAAGCTACGGCGGTATCCGGCAGATAGGGAGACTCCGGCTGGTAGATCAGGCGCTTGCATTGTATGAAAAAATCAAGAGTGAAATGCAGAGTGCGCTCAGCTCTTGCAATAATGGGAAATTGACAGTACATATCTGTACAGGACTTTGCGGAGGTACCGGAAGCGGAGCTTTTTTGGATGTCTGTTATCTGGTCAGGCTGGCGCTACAGGAAATAGAAAAGGAAGACGCAACGGTCTGTGGTTATTTTTTTATGCCGGATGTGAATTTGTCTGTACCGGAAATAATGCGTAGCTCTTTGCTTTCCCAATATATCAAAGTAAATGGGTATGCTGCTCTTCAGGAACTGGATTATTGCATGAATTTTGCCAATAATAAGGATAGTTTCCGGATGGACTATGGTTTTACTAAGGTGGATTTCAAGATGCAACCGATCGATATGTGCTATCTGATTTCTGCCATGGACTCTGAGGGGAATAGAATAGATAATGGCTATTGTTATGCGATGAATCTTGTTACAAATCACATCATAAACTTTATGGCTAAGAATTTTGAAGATTTGTGTGAGACGGAGAAAAATAGTGGTAAGTCTTTAGCGGAATCTGTCTCTGAGTGGAATTGCCTTCGTGCAGGAATAGCTCTACAGCATGGAGCGAACGTAAATTATAACATATTCGGTGTAGCAATTGCAGAAATACCTTATACCGAGATAAATACCTATTTGGGGGCAAGGCTATTTGAGTATATTCGCCCGATGTATAACGAAGTTCCGACTGAAAAGGAAAGAGAGGAATTCTTGATCAAAAACCAGTTGCAGTATGAAGATCTGTGCAAATCCTTGACTGCCAACTGTCCGGGTGTGGTGAATTTCCCGACAAGCTATGATGCGAAAATGTACAAAACAAGAGGCGATGCAGTGTTCGTACAGTGTGCAGCAGATTTCCTGGCATCAAACAAGGGGGAGATGGAGAAGAAGCTTTGCACGATGACGGAAGAAAATGCGGAATTCAATATTCCAAAGAAAAGCACCTCGCTGATCAGTAGAACCTATAAAGCATTGTGTGACTCCTTTGTGATAAATCTGGATTTCGGTCCGTTTTATGCCAAGAGAATGTTATTTGGCGGTAACAATCAGAATCTAATCCATGCTGTGGACGGTTATATTGTAAAGAATAATGAAAATCTCGTACATGAGCTTTGCCAGAGTCAACTTAGAGATGACGAGTATGAACAGGCGAAGAAACGTATGGATTCGGCAGACATCCCGAGTGAGAAGAAGTGCATGGAAGAATACTTGAATGCACTGAACAACCTGTATGTACATCGTTATAGGATAGAACAGTTCAAGACCATGGGGAATCTCCTGGAGCAGTATAAAAGTCAGTTGATAACATTGGATCACAACTTTTTCGCAGTGTTGACCCAGATGCTGGATACTTTGAGAAATACCTTTGCAGAAAATGCGAGAGTGTTATCTGATGGTGTTAGAGAAGGTAATCCTAGTATCTGTAAGATTTTGTCGGTGAAAGACATAAAGGTGGATTTGGACAAAGTAGTTGAAAACATGGACTTAAATCAGACACTGTATTCTCTGATGATTGATCTGCTCGAAAATCGTGAGAAATGGATCAATCAGGATGAAAATGAAATCACCAAGATGATCTCTGATTTTATTCTGGGACAGTTCCAGTCAGCGACCAAGAAGACGATGACAGATTATCTGAAAGAAAAATTCGGAGTGGATAATCCGACAATGCTGGAACAGAAAATCGAGGACGAGATTATCCGGAAAAAATTGTGGAGCAAATCAAAACCGTTGTTCTGGAAAAACTACTTTTACTACAATCAAATAGGAGAACAGAATGTTCTGACGGTACCATATGATGCTTCTGAAATCTGTCATGCGGCCAATGATTTTGCAGCAAAAGAGAGGACTACTATAAGAAAAACCTACACCGCTGACAGGATGTCTGTTATGAGAACCTGTATCGGACTACCTTTGTATGCTTATCAAGGACTACAGGAATTGGAGAGCGCATATGAGGCAGATAACCAACCGGGACGCCATTTGTACGAAAGAGGAGAAGTTGACTGGAATCAGTTACTGCCGTCGCCGATTCCGGCAAGCTTTCGGGGCAACTATTAGACCTATTGAATGAAGGTATTTGGTGTAAAAGGCAAAACATTGTACTATAAAATGAAAAAATGAGATACAGGGAGGGAGAGTTATGGCAAGTTATAGTCGATTGTTGCTATCGTGTGGAGGCGGTGTCATTGACCATGCAAAACAGGCTGAAAGACAAGATGGCGCAACCTTGGTAATTGGTCTGGGTGGCACCGGATCTGATGCGGTTATGGAATTGAAAAAAGAAGTGTTCAAACAGTTAAAACCGGATGATGAACAAGCGGTGATCCCCACTTATGCGGCTATCAAATATCTGATCGTAGATTCTGACGCTTATAAGATTAATGCACAGTCGGGAAACCTAACTGATATTGATAGAAATACAGAATTTTTCGATATATCCAATTCCTATATCAAGGAGCCCTTTGCAGCTACGGAAATTCTAAAAAACCGACCGGAATTGAGCTGGCTGAATTATGAACATATTTTTATTAGTCAGGCATTTGCAGGTGCCGGCGGTATCCGCCAGGTAGGGCGGTTCCTACTGGTCGATAAGGCGTGTCCCTTGTTTGACAAGATCAAAAGTGAAATGCAGAGTGCACTCCTTGCCTGCAACAATGGAAAATTGACGGTACATATCTGCGCAGGTATCTCCGGAGGCACCGGAAGCGGTACTTTTCTAGATGTGTGTTATCTGGTAAGGCAGGCACTGCAGGAAATTGCTAAGACAGATGCGAGTGTGTGCGGTTACTTCTTCCTGCCGGATGTGATCTGTCTGTACCGGAAATAATAAATAATCCGCTAACTTCTCAATATATCAAAGTAAATGCCTATGCTGCATTACAAGAACTCGATTATTGCATGAATTTTACCAATAATAAGGATAGTTTCCGCATGAATTACGGTTTTACCAAGGTGGATTTCAAAATGCAACCGGTGGATATGTGCTATCTGATTTCTGCTACGGATGCTGAGGAAAATAGAATAGCTGATAGTTATCATTCTGTTATAGGGCTTGTTGCAAATAATATTATAAATTTCGTGGCTAATAGTTTTGGGGATTTACGGGAGACGGAGAAAGATAATGGTAAGTCTTTAGCGGAATATATCTCTGTATGGAATTGTGTTCGTGCAGGAATAACTCTACAACATGGTGCAAGTGTGGATTACAACATATTCGGTATGGCAATTGCAGAAATGCCTTTTGCTGAGCTAGATACCTATTTGGGTGCAAAGTTATTTGAGGCTTTTTGTCCGATGTATGACAAAGTTCCGACGGAAAAGGAAAGAGATGAATTCCTGATCAAAAATCAGTTGCAGTATGAAGATTTGCGCAAATATCTGACAGCTAATTGTCCGGGTGCGGTGAATTTCCCGACAAGCTATGATGCGAAAATGTACAAAGCAAGAGGAAATGTAGCGTTTATACAGCGTGCCGCAGATTTTCTGGCATCCAACAAGGGCGAGATGGAGAAGAATCTTCGTACAATGGCGGAAGAAATTACGGAATTCAACATTCCGAAGGAAAGTACTTCTCTAATTAGCAGAACCTATAAAGCATTGTGCGATTCCTTTGTAACAAGCCTGGATTTCGGACCGTTTTATGCCAAGAGAATGTTATTTGGTGGAAACAACCAGAACCTGATCTATGCGGTGGACGGTTATATTGCGAAGAATAATGAAAATCTCGCACATGAGCTTCGCCAGGGGCAACTGAGAGACGATGAGTATGAACAGGCGAAGATCCGTATGGATTCAGCAAGTATCCTGAATGAGAAGAAGCGTATGGGAGAATACCTGAATGCGCTGAATAATCTGTATGTACATCATTATAAGGTAGAACAGTTCAAGAACATGAGGGAACTTCTGGAACAGTATAAAAAGTTGTTGATAAAACTGGATCACAATTTCTTCGCAGTGCTGACCCAGATGCTGGAGACTTTGAAAGAGACCTTCGCAAAGAATGCGGATGTGCTGTCTGAAGGAATCAAAGAAGAGAATACCTATACTTGGAAGATTCTGTCAGTAAAAGATATTAAAGAGGGGCTGGATGAAGATGTTAAGAATTTGGATCTGAATCAGACCCTGTATGCACTGATGACGGATCTGTTTGAAAACTGTAAGAAATGGATCGATCAGGATGAAAATGAAATCAGCAAACTGATCTCTGATTTTGTTCTGGGACAGTTCCAGACAGTTGCGAAGAAAACCATGACTGATTATCTGAAGGAAAAATTTGGTGTGGATAATGCGACATTGTTGGAACAGAAAATTGAGGATGCGATTATCCAAAAGGAGCTGTGGAGTAAATCAACACCGTTGTTCTGGAAGAATTCCATGTACAACAGACCGGTAGGAGAGCAGAATATCTTGACGGTACCGTTTGATTCTTTAGAAATCTGCAATGCAGCAAATAATTTTGCAGAAAAAAAGAGAATCACCTTGAGAAGATCCGGAATCATTGACAAGATGTCTGTTATGAGATTCTATAGCGGATTACCCATGTATGCTTATCAGGAAATTCAGGAACTGGAGAGAGCATATGAGACAGATAGAAGTCTGGGGCGTCACCTGTATGAAGGAACAGAGGTTGACTGGAATACATTCCTGCCATCGCCGATTCCTGCAAGCTTTCGGATTGGAACCCCGATAGAACGGATTGAAAAAAGGAACGCAGAGTTAATTACAGAGTTTGAGAAAGCCAAAGAATTAGGGATTATCATAAAAGATCCTATCGGCAACTGGGAGATACTGACGACGGATGAACTACAGGCGCAGCCCAAGCCGCTGCGTATTCAAACACCCAATGCGGTACCTGGAAGTGAAGATTTGGTAATGATGGATTTCTATTTAAAGTCGCCGGTGTTAAACGAGAAAGTAAGGGAGGAACTGAGAAAAAATGGAAAGATGGATGAGAAAATTAGAAAAAACGGTTGAAAAATAAACTGCAAATAGTGTCAACGTAGTATTAATAACAAATTGTGGAGGGCAAAAGATGAGAACAGAGTTAGAACAAATTATAAATAGCAAACTTCCTTTGGTATTGGAATATGATGAAATTTATGACAAAGTAAAGACAAGTGATTTGGAAGAACTGTGCAAACAGGGAATACCGTCAGCCATTGGCGAACTTGCATCAAGATACCGTATTGGAGTGGATGGAGTGGAAAAAGACTTTTATAAAGCATTTACACTGTATCAGGAAGTGATGAAATATCAGAGAAATGCATGGGCATTGAGATGGATGGGGGAAATTTGTGAAGAAGGTGGATTAGGAGAAGAAAAGGAAAGTGATTGTATTGAATATTATGAGGCATCCAGTAAGTTAGGGAGTGGGTGCGGTTCAGCATGGCTTGGTATTCTGTATGGTGAAGGGAGATATGTGGTACAGGACATGGAAAAAGCAAAAAATTATTTTTTGCTTGCAATACAGCAGGGATATACATATGCATATTATAACCTGGGGATTAATTATTTTAATTTGAAACAATATGATAAAGCAAGAAGGTGCTTTGAAAAAGTAGCAAATGAAGAACCAGAGTCCTATATCATACTGGGAACGATGTATGAGGAAGGGTTAGGAGTAGTCAAAGACGGACAAAAGGCATTGGGGATGTATCGTCTGGCATATAAAAATGGTAAACAGGGAGAAGGAGCCTGTAAACAAGGAAAAATCTACTATTATGGGGAATTGGTAGAGGAAGACAATAAAAAGGCATTAGAGCTTTTCCAGGAAGCATTAAAATTTGGAGAAAAAAGTGCAAACTATTATATTGGAACAATTTATGGAATGGGAATCAAAGATTATCTGAAACCGGATATAGAACAGGCATTACAATATTTGTCCGCAGTTCCCGAGGAGTTTATTACAAGGGCAGAAACTACGAAGGGAGAGTTGCTGTTTTATGTGGGAAGAACGCAGGAAGCACGAGGAGTTTTAGAAAAGGCTGCAGAAGAGGGATCAGAGGAAGCACTGGAATTTTTAAAGGAAAATTTTCAGAAAGAAGTGCAGAGGGAAAACATAGAGGATTTGAGCCAACTTTCCGCACAGGAGTTACAAACATTGTATGAACAGAGTAATATTGATGCGGCTTACTTTTTGGGCGTATGTTACAAAATAGGACAAAACGGAGTACAACAGAATGCAGCGAAGGCAATAGATCTGTTTGAAAAGGTGATACAGAGCGGAGGTGTAAGAGCGGGATTTGGATATGCGGAAATTGCGGATATCTATATGCGTGGATATGGTGTTCCGGTAGATTATGTTAAGGCCTATAAATATGCAACAAATGGTGTGGAAAGTGGAAACACTGAGGCTAAAATTGTTTTGGCAGATATGCATAAAAATGGATATGGAATGCCGCAGAATTTTGAAAAGGCATTTGCACTATTTAAAGAGGTGGCGGATAGCAGCGATAATGTAATTGCTCTTCGGGAAGTAGCACAAGCTTGTTTTGAAGGAAAGGGTATAGCGCAGGATGTACCAGAAGGTTGTCATTACCTTTTGGAGTGCTACAATTTAAATCCAGATGATAAATGGGCTAATTATATGATGGGACAATTTTATCAAATAGGTGTTAGCAAGAATGGGGAAGAAATAGTCCCTGTAGATGCAGAAAAGTCTGTAAAATGTTTATTAAAGGTTGGGGATGGAAGTTCATTGAACAAATTGGGGGAAATGTATGAAGAGGGTAAAGGTGTTCCTGTCGACATGAATGAAGCAGTAAAGTATTATGAAATGGCAGAACAGAAGGGAAATCTGGATGCAACTTTTAAAATGGCATATTTAAATCTGTTAGCTGATATGCAAACAGAAAACTGGTATAATCCACAAAAAGGAGTTCAGGCAGCTAAAATTTTCATAGAAAAAAGTGATAATAGTACTATGAAAGAACTGACCATATATGTGTTCGAGGAGTATTTTAAGAAGGTTACTCAGGACAGTGGATATCAACAAAGTGTATTGCAGGAGTATGAGTATCTGTTAGGAAAGATAGGAAATATTGGTTTAAAGTATAATGATGAACAATCCAAAGAAAGAATCCGCAAAATTCTTGGACAGTTAATATTGGCTTTAACAGTGTTTTATCTTAATCTTTACGAAAATAATATGCAGCTTTGTCTCCAAAAGATAGAAAATATGTTAAGAAAAATGGATAGCTACGGAGAAAAAAATAAGTATATCAAAGAAGGGGCAAAAGAAGAAACGGCAGAACAATATTTACAACTGGGAAAAGTGTATTTGGAGTTTGATTTGCAGAAAGCACAAGAAATGTTTCAGGATGCTGCATGGCATGGTTCTGCGGAAGCAGAGGGATTCTTGAAAAGATTTCGGACAAACCTATTTGGAAAGCTGGTCTTTAAGTAAACTAATATAAAAATCAATAATGGAATTGCAACTTATTTATTGCAAATGTAAGAACCGTATATTAAAATATGTATTATAGAGAGTGTATTGAACATTTGATAAAACAAATGTCGCAATAAATTTAGATGAGGGGAGGGGATGTCTATGTTTAACGAATATGAAGTAGAAGAGAGAAGTTTTGACGATGATTTATTTGTTAATGGGTTCTCTAAAGTAGGTAAGACGGAACAGACAGTTTGTAATGTAAGTTCTTGCGTGGATTCTTGTTGCTGTTAAGAATTTGAGGCTCGGAAAATATTCCGGGCCTTAAATATTTTTATGGAAAAGCAGATGTGTGGAGGATATATGGACGAAAAGGTATGGATGAATATTGCAAAAGAGTGCCTTTCCGGAGAAAAGGACTATGATTTTATCGATAGATTTTTAAAGATAGCAAAAATAGATAATTTAAAGTACTATCTCGAGGAAAACAAGGGGAAATCAAGTGAAGAATATGACATGGTATGGAAAATGTGTTTGAAGATACCGGAGAATGTAGAACAACAGAATGTATATTTTCCTTTATATAGATTGATGCATTGGATGATTTGTGAAAAAGGATATGAAGAGCTTGCAGAACAGATGAATTATTGTGTGGAATCATTCTGTAATCTTTATTTTTATAAAATTATTCGGACGGTAGAAAATTATTATTGCCATAAGGTCAGAGAAAATGGTACTAGGGAGGAATTTTATCATTGGCTTCAAACAGAAGGGTATCAAAAAATGTATATGGAGTATCCGGTTGCCTTTCAACAAATATTTCAGGTGTTTGATTACATTTGCCAAAATGTGGCTGAATGTTTTGAAAGATTGCAATTACATAGTGAGGAAATAGAAAAACATTTGAAAATCAGGGTGGATGCGGAAATATCATCAATTGATTGCACGGCTTCAGATCTTCATAATGGTGGGAAAAGTGTGATTATCCTTCGATATAAAAATGGACAGGAAATTGTATATAAACCCAGAAATATGGGGATTGATATGTTGTGGAATGATTTCTTGCAACTTTTTAATTCTTTTGAAGGGGTGTTGAAATTAAAAGATGTAGGGACGCTTACATTTGAAGAGTATGGTTTTTGCACATGTATGCAGTATCAGCCCCACATGACAGAAAAAGAAATCGAAGAATATTATGAATGCTTTGGGGAATTACTTGCGATTGTAGTGATGTTTGGAGGTACAGATTTCCATCATGAAAACGTAATGGTTACAGAAAAACGCCCGGTATTGCTGGATCTGGAAACTTTGATGACACCAGTGTCTAAAACAGAATATGCGAGTGTTACGGAGTATAAGAAAATAAAGAATGAAAATTCGTTGAATTTGTCTAGGTCACTGCTTTTGACAAAATGGGTAGGAACAAGGTTCGATACGGCTGTAAATATCGGTGCACTTACTGCGTATAATCCGGGACATCATAATTACCCTAGACGGGAAAATAATGAAATTGCGTATGCGGATCTTTATACGGAACATATTTTACGAGGGTATGAGAACGGTTATCAAGCAATTATCAGACATCGAGAGGAGATAAAGTTTTTTTTACTTCAAACAGAGGATGTTTATGTACGCTTTGTTCTTAGGGATACGCGCGTATATTATAAGTTGATCAGTTTTTTGACAAATCCTAGATTCCTTCATGAGAAAGAGATGTATAAGGCAGCCTCATTAAGAATATATGCTCCTTTTTTACTTGCAACAACAGATGATATCTGTTCACGATTGTTCCCAATGATGAAGACAGAGCAGGAAGCGCTGCTTCAGGGGGATATCCCTATCTTCTATTGTCATATGAGAGAGACAAATTTGTACGCAGCATCCGGGCAGCAATTGGTGCAGGATTTTTTTCAGAAAACACCTATGAACATGGTGCTCGAGACTTTAAATGATTTTTCAGAGGAGCATTTACAAAGGGAGAAACGTTATCTGAATACTCTTCTGCAAATCAGTAAAGTGCATAGAAGACCGGATTATAAAAGTATTTGGAGCTATTTGAATGTAGAGAGAAAATGGGAGATTCCCTGTGGTGATGTGGGGAAATTTTGTGCGTCAGAAGCAGATCGCATATATCGGATTATTCGCGAAAATATGCTGGATGAAGAACAGATGACTTTTTATGCGCCAATAAAGGATAAACTGAACGGTTATTATGATCTGGAAGTTATGAAAAATACCTTGTATGATGGCACATTAGGCGTATATTACTATCTGGGAATATATTGGATGTGGAAGGGGAAATGCAAAGAGACGGAGAGACTTACCTGTTTTTTGAAAAAATGGTGTGAGGAGTTTCTGCAAGAAGATTCGAAACTCAAGTTTTACAATCTTGGTTTTAGTTCCGGAGTAGCTGGAATGTTGTTTTTCTTATACAAATATGGTGAGGTTGTGGGAGATGGTGATTTCAATAGATTGTGCGTGAAAATCATTTTGCAAATTACCAATAAAGATCTTTCAGCACAAAAGGAAACGGACTATTTTGGTGGCTTGTCAGGTTTGCTCTATTCGGAAGCATTGGTGTTGGAAAAGTGTGACGAATATTATAAAGAAAAAATCAGAAGCAGGATGACTGAGCTTACAGCAATGCTTTTGAATACAAGAAATCCGGCAGGTAATTTATGGTTTGATCCGGATAACCAATATGAACCACTATTGGGGCTTGCACATGGACAGACGGGATATGCTTTGGCTTTAAGCGAAACATATAAGTATCTTACTGGAGAATTTAAGAAAAAAACAGGAGATGCCATAAAATGTTTGTTAAATTATGAGGAAAGTAAGTTCTCAGAAGAGGATAATAATCTGCCGGATTATCGAAAATTTTTTGTGAAAATGCGAGATGCGGAGCCGGATAAATATATAAAACGTTATATGTATGGGAATTGTTCTGGCATCATAGGCGCAGCACTTGCTTACGGGAAAATATTTAAAAACATTGATCAAGAGTGGAAAACAGACAAATGGTACGAAAGAGCTTTGGACTTTCTAGAGAACAATAGAAATTTACCTGGTAACGATTCTCTGTGCTGTGGAACGGCAGCGTGGCTGGATTTATTGAATGAAATAGAAAAGAACCCACAATTTGCAGACAGAGCAAAGAAAATGAAAAATAGAATCGTAACTGTTCTAAAGAGGGATGGTTACATATTTAATTGTCTGACGAATATAGATGATATTTCGTTGTACAGAGGAATTACCGGAATAGGCTATAGTTATCTGCGGATTCTGGGCGACTGGCCAGGAATTGTAATATGATAAAAACCGAAAAAGATTCCAAGTTACTTGGGATCTTTTTCGGTATCCGTATAGGAGATACCCTGGAATAGGGTATTATAATCCACATCCAGAATTGTTTTCAGAGCAGCCAGCTCTGTTACTTTTATATTGTAGGTGCCACATTCTATCTGAGAATAAATACTTCTTGAAATGTTTATTCCGAGAAGCTGCATTCTGGCTACCATTTGCTCCTGGGTGATCTTTCTTTCTTTTCGAAGCTTGCGAAGATTATGCCCAAGAGTAATGTTTGATTTTATTTTTTGAGACATTCTAATTTCCTTAATCTGTATAAAAGTCATATGACCGATCATTATCAACGGTTTAATATCAATGATTTTAAACTAGCAATCATTATAATTTGCAATATATAGCTTGCAATGCGTAAAAAGTACGATAAATAAAAAAGAATAGGCGGAATATCAGAAAAAAATAGATTCGATGAAGTGAATAGGTGAAAAAGTTAGAAAAGTCAAACAATAATATTTTTTCATGTAAAGGAGACCCACCATGTTTTGCAATTTATACATTGCAAAACATGGTGGAGTGTGTAATAATTAATGTTAAATTGACAGAACAATTTTATACAAAATACTTATGAGGAGTGGTGTGAAATGACAGTATATTTATGGATACTCAGTGGCCTTGTATTGCTCATATTTCTTGTATGGTTCTTTTTTGGACGGACAGATCTGGCAAGAACAGCGAATCTGCTCGTTGATCTGGTGATTATCGTAACTGTGTGTGCAGTGTTCGGCATTATCAGCTATTTGCAATTTCAAAATAAAGACACAGAAGAGGCAACGGCAGTAGATCCGGTGATTGCGGAAACAATCGTGGTGGAACCGATTGCGACGGAACCGGCAGAACAGGAGACAACCGTGGCAAATACACCGGAACCGGTGAAAGATATCGAGGATATCACGGTGTCTGGCAATGCAGCCCAGCTGGTAACACCGACACCGGAAGCTACCGCAGCGCAGTAGGGACAGACGGAATTATATACTGAGTAAAGAGAGGAAAATGTAATGAAGAACTTAAAACAATATATGGGAGTCTGTCTGGCGGTACTCCTGATGCTGACAGGAGTGTTATACAACAGCATGACAGTACAGGCGGCAGATACGGATGAACATCGAATGAATGTCGTATTCGTACTGGATCAGAGTGGATCTATGGCAAAGACAGATGCAAATGCGCTGCGCTATGAGGCGGTGGATCTGTTTCTGGGACTTTCTACAGAAACCGGGAATTATATGGGCGCGGTAGTATTTGATGATTCCATTGTTTTACAGAGAGATGTGACAGAGATTACCGGCAAAGAGAGCAAACAGGAACTCTCAGACAGCATTAAGGCAGCGAAAAGCTTTGGAGATACCAATATCGGAATGGCAATAGAGCTGGCGACACAGATGCTGCAGAACTCAGGCAATCCCAATTTGCGCTCAGCTATCATCCTGTTGTCGGACGGTAATACAGATCTTCCCAAAGATACCACCGGACAGGAACTGGCAGCTTCCGAACAGAGCAAGACCAATGCCATTGATACAGCAAGAGCACAGGGAATCAAGATCCATTCGGTATGCCTGAATGCCAATGGCGCAGCGAAAAAGCAGGAACTGCAGGATATTTCCGATGCTACCGGCGGTGTCTGTGTGGAAGTAAAAAGTGCAGAGGACCTGAAGGAAGTATTCAATCAGTTTTATAACATTATTTATTCCACAGAGACCATTAATATTGCGGATACCGTGATTCCTGAGAACGGAGAACTGGAAGTGCCTTTTACGATCCCGGCAATGGGTGTGGAAGAGGCTAATATTATCATTAATACTTTGAATCCGGATACTACGTACAATCTGTTGAATCCGGATGGATATGGTTATATCCAGGCCGAGATGGATGCCATGTCCATCAAAGCGAAGACATTTACCGTAATCAAGATCGAGAAACCGAAGTCCGGAGAGTGGATCCTGAAGGTGAGAGGAATCTCCGGTGATCAGGTCAAAGTGGATATGGTCTACAATGCCAGCATCTCCATCGATCTGACCAGCAGCACAGGCAGCTTTGAATGGAATGCGGGAGACACGGCAGAAGTGATGGCAGTGTTCTCCAATATGGGAAATACCGTTACAGATGCCAATATTTATCAGCAATATCCTATCAGCCTGAAGGTGACAGATGCATCAGGCACGACTGTTATGGAAGAGACGATGGAAGTGAAGGATGCCTCTGCAGAGGCAACGACAGCCTTGCAGCTGACAAATGGCGGAGAGTATACCGTTACAGCCACCAGCAAAATTGATGATATGACTGTCAGCTCCATACCGGTAACGGTAAAGATCACTGCCAGTGCACAGGCAGCACCTGTGGCAACTGCAGCACCCAACGCACTGGAGAAAGAGGGAATGGGACTGTTACCGATTCTTCTGATCGTATTGCTGGTCGTTCTTCTGGCAGTGGTATTGCTTGTGATCCTGAGTAAGAAAAAAGGTTCCGGTATCATTCGTGGCCGGATTCAGTTCTCCGGTTACAATGACGGCTATCTGGGAAGCCCGCAGACCTTTGATGGGACAAAAGGCAAGATGATCCTGAGCAGATATCTGGATTACAGAGAAGACGTGGGTGTAGAGCTGGGAACTACTTATCTGAAGGCAGGAGAGAGAGACAGCTATATTTATCTGATCTCTCCTAAGGGATATTACACAGATACTACCCCGGATACCAAGAATAAAAAGATCCGTCTGGATGCAGAGATGGAAGTACAGGTCAGCAGTGACATTGATTTCACCAAGTATTTAAAGATCACTTATATCCCCGATGACATGGGATATTAGAATATACACTAAAGGAGAAGACAAGGCATATGGCAACTTATGGACAACTATTAATCGATGCAGGCGGCGGAGTCATTGACCACGGCAAACAGTCTGCAAGACAGGATGGTGCAACACTGGTGATCGGCCTGGGCGGTACCGGATCCGATGCTGTTATGAAATTGAAGAAAGAAGTGTTCAAACAGCTGAAGCCAGATGATGAGAATGCGGTGCTCCCTACTTATTCCGCCATAAAATATCTGGTCGTGGATTCCGATGCATCCAAGATCAATGCACAGGCAGGAAAGCTTACGGATATCGACAGGAATACCGAATTTTTTGAGATATCCAATTCCAATATCAAAGCAGCCTTCGGTGCAAAGGGAATTATGAAGAACAGACCGGAATTATACTGGCTGGATTATGAAAATATTTCCATAGATACGGCATCCGCCGGTGCCGGCGGTATCCGACAGGTGGGTCGGTTCCTGCTGGTGGATAAAGTCCGGGCGCTGTATGACAGGATCAAAAGTGAAATGCAGAGTGCACTTCTTGCCTGCAATAATGGCAAACTGAATGTACATATCTGTGCCGGAATCTCCGGAGGAACCGGCAGCGGAACTTTTCTGGATGTCTGCTATCTGGTAAGACAGGCACTGCAGGAGATCGGTAAGACAGAGGCAAATGTCTGCGGTTATTTCTTCCTGCCGGATGTGAACCTGTCGGTACCGGAAGTAATGGCAGATTCTCTGAAATCTGAATATATCAAGGTGAACGGGTACGCCGCATTGCAGGAACTGGATTATTGTATGAACTTTGCCAACAATAAAGACAGCTTCCGCATGAATTACGGTTTTTCCAAAGTGGATTTCAATATGCACCCGGTAGATCTGTGCTATTTGATTTCTACCACGGATTCTTCCGGGAACAGAGTACAGAACGGTTATCGTTATGCCATGGGCGTAGTTACGGATCACATCATAAGTTTCCTGGCCAGGGTAGAGTCCCAGGCAGGACAGAATTCGGAAGAGGATGGCGGCCTGACACTGGAAGGTCATATTTCCAACCTGAATTCCATCCGTGCGGAGATCAGGTTACAGCATGGCGCAAACGTAGACTATAACATTCTAGGCGCTTCCATTGCAGAGATGCCTTTGTCCGAGATTGCTACCTATCTGGGAGCGAAACTGTTTGAGAACTTCCGTCCCATGTATGATAAGACCCCTACGGAGAAGGAAAGAGATGAATTCCTGGTAAAGAATCAGCTGCAGTATGAGGACATGCGTAAGTATCTGACAGCGAACTGCCCCGGTGCGGTAAGCTTTCCTGCAAGCTATGATGCAAAGATGTACAAGGCAAGAGGAAACGGAGCATTCGTAGATCGTGCCGCAGATTTCCTGGCATCCAACAAAGGAGAGATGGAGAAAAACCTCCGCACCATGGCCGAGGAAATCACAGAGTTCAATATTCCGAAGGAAAGTACTTCCCTGATCAGCAGAACCTATAAGGCCCTGTGTGATTCCTTTGTGACCAGCCTGGATTTCGGACCCTTTTATGCCGAGAAAATGCTGTTTGGCGGCAACAACCAGAATCTGATCCATGCCGTGGACGGTTATATTGCAAAGAACAATGAAAATCTGGCACACGAACTTCGCCAGAATCAGCTCAGGGATGATGAGTATGAGCAGGCTAAGATGCGTATGGACTCGGCAGGCATACTGAATGAGAAAAAACGTATGGAAGAGTACCTGAACGCTCTGAACAATCTGTATGTACATCACTACAAGATAGAACAGTTTAAGGCGCTGAACGAACTTCTGGAACAGTACAAGAAGCTGTTGATGAAGCTGGATCATAATTTCTTCGCGGTACTGACAGATATGCTGAAGACTTTGAAGGAGACCTTTGCAAAGAATGCAAAAGTGTTGTCGGAGGGCATCCGGGAAGAGAATACCTATACCTGGAAGATCCTGTCAGTAAAAGATATTAAGGAAGGGCTGGATGAGGTTGTTAAAAATCTGGATCTGAACCAGACCTTGTATGCCCTGATGATCGACCTGTTTGATAACTGCAAGAAGTGGATCAATCAGGATGAAAACGAAATCAGCAAGCTGATCTCTGATTTTATTCTGGGACAGTTCCAGCAGGCTACCAAGAAGACCATGACGGATTATCTGAAAGAGAAATTCGGTGTGGACAATGCAACCTTGCTGGAGCAGAAAATTGAGGATGAGATTATCCAGAAGGAACTGTGGAATAAATCCACACCGTTGTTCTGGCAGAATTCCATGTACAAAAATCCGGTAGGCCAACAGGATACTCTGACAGTACCTTACGATTCTTCTGAAATCTGCAATGCGGCCAAGAGCTTTGCGGAGAAAAAGAAGATCACCGTCAGAAGATCCGGAATTATTGACAAGATGTCCGTCATGAGATTCTACAGCGGACTACCCATGTATGCTTATCAGGGAATTCAGGAACTGGAGAGAGCCTATGAGGCAGACAAAAAGCCGGGGCGTCATTTATATGAAAGAGGCGAATGCAACTGGAATCTGTGGCTTCCGTCTCCGGTTCCCGGAAGTTTTAAGACAGGTACCCAGATGGAACGTATTGAGAATAAAAACGCGGAACTGACTGCTGAATTTGAGAAAGCTAAGGAACTGGGCATTGTAGGAAAAGATCCTATCGGCAACTGGGATATTCAGACAACAGAAGATCTGGACGTGGAAGCGATAGTCAATGGAATCACAGGCAATAAGGATATTACTGCAATGACCGCAGCAGAGCTTTCCGGAGCAATCGAAGCGCTGAAGAAAAAGACAGAAGAACTGCAGGCTCAGATAAAACCAATGCGGATCCAGACACTGAAGTCGGTACAGGGCAGTGAGGATCTGGTAATGATGGATTTCTATCTCATGGCTCCGGTATTGAATGAAAAGGTACATAAAGAGCTGGAGAAGAGAGAAACGCTGAATCAAAAGGCGGAAGAATGGGCGAAGATGCTTGGAGAGAAGCAGTTCGGCACAGTTCAGAAGACCAATTTCTTCAATGCAATCTTTACCGGTGCGATTGCTTACGGCAAAAAGATCACCTTTACTTACGATGAATTCGGTATGGAGAAAGTGGTAGAACTGCAGAACAATACAATGCCTTACGGTCAGGCCGGTGCATATCAGGCATACCTCACCTATGAGACCCTGGATGCTGGGGTAAAGCAGAAGATCACAGCTCTTACCATGGCAAGAATGGATGAAGAGGAATCCGCGGAAGTGCGTGCTGCAGTAGATGGATTGAATGCGAAGATGTCCCAGCGTATCGCAGGCTATCTGAGCTTCTATGCAGGAGATCTGAAGCAAAAGGAGATCGAAAGCTTCTATCAGGAATTCATGAAGGCCTTCCAGGACTTCAAGGTTATGAACGATTATCTGTAAGAAACAACACTGACAAGGGTGTCCCGCACAGCAGGGATGCCCTTATCAGGAATAAGGACAAAAGTATGAGAGAGACAGAAGAAAAACAGCAGAGTTTTCGAAACGGAAAAGAACTTCTGGAGCATTGCATCAGAACATTGAATGCAAACCAGCGGGGAGAGTCGGGAGGAAATGTGGCACTCTATCCGGTGCTGGTGATCATGCTGGGTGAAAAATGCGCGGAACATGTAAAATATATCAAACGTACGCTGGACGATAACTGGAACAATGCTCGTTTCCTGAAATATCTGAAGGTAGTGAAGCGGGGGGATACCTGGCAGGCATCTCTGATTGACAGCTCTGAAGATTATGAACAGTGCGAATGGGAGTCGGAAACAGCAGAATTCCAGGAAGCTATGAATAAAGCGGTGGTGGAAATGCTGGAAGCGGATGAGAAAATCTTCCTTGAGAGAAATTCTGTGAAGATGGAGTATGTTCTGGACGCCACCGAGGAAGAGGGCAGGGAATATTATGACCTGTTTCAGATCACCCAAAACGAACTTTATACCGGAGAACTGAAAACACTGTATCTGATGCTGGACCAACGTCCGAAGGATGGCAATGTCCGCAAATCAGATGAACTTTTGCAATACATCAAAGCGAAAAGAAAAGACAACGCCGAAACCATTTATTTACTGAGCAATTTTCTGAAGGCGGGAAGTATGCTGGGAGAGAAACGTCTGTTTGAAAACTATCGTCTGATCGCAGACATTATTCTGCTGGGGGGAAACAGAGGCGGCGAGGCTTCTTTCAAAACGAATCTTTACAATGGGATCAAAACAGTGTCCTATGCGCTGGTGACGAAGCCTACTGATGAAATTGCGGAAGTGACACTGCAGGAATTATTAGAACAGATATATGAAGAGGATAAAAAGGCTTTTTCCGGAAGAATGACAGAAAAAGAAATCCGGGAGAGGATAGAAATAGATCACAATAACGGGATGGAAATGGGGGAAGACATTTTCCGTGGAGAACTGGAAAATCAGTTCCCAGACAGAAACAGCTTCTGTTACCTGCCGTTCCGATCGGAAAAAGAAGGAAAAGCGGCTCTTGGGGATGCTGGAATCAGCGAAAGAGAACTGAATGCGATCACATATGGAGCCTATGGCTCTTTTGTACGGAAGTATTTTGAAGAACCGGTGGAAAAGCTTTTCGCACAGAAGGAGAAGCTGGAAGAATACCGGATGCGGATCAAGGCGCATATCGGAGAAAAATTCGGTTATTTTGAACTGCTGGATCTGGATCAGCAGAGAGATGTCCTACAGCGTATTCTGGGAGAAGAATATCTGACATCGGGAGTTGGCAAATATGCGGATTTTCAGGGAATATTGTTCCAGCAGGCAGTATTTGAGAGCAGAAAGACTTTCTACGGGAAGATCAAACAACTCTATTGGGAAGAACTGGAAAAACAGATAGATGCGGCAAAGCGACTGGAGGAATATTACCAGGAATGCCTCAAAGAGATCCAGAGGGAAATGATCGTTACGGGAGAGGAATCGGAATCGGTAAAGAAAACATATGCGGATCTGGTAAAGGAATATGTCGGTTCCCACAGACGGGTCAATGAACGAAAGACAGCATTCCCGGAGATCTTCCGGGCAGAGAATACCAAGGAAGAACTGCTGGCGGCCTTTTGGAATGTATTCCGGGATATGATCCGGATAGAAGCGTATTCTTATGATTTCGAAAAGGAAGTAGATCTCCGTATGGGCAATACGAATGAAATAGGAAGAAATCAGCTGGTGACACAGGAACTGAAGAAACAGTTGGATGGAAGCATACGATTAAAGAATATTATTGATCTTGCCATGGTCAAGGTCAGCTGCTATTACCTGATCAGTGAAAATGCGAAGTATGCTTCCAATCTAAGACAATCAGACAGTAATGGAAGGGATTATACACTGTTCGGGCTGAATCGTACGGACAGCATTGAGCAGATGGAGATTTACAACATCTCCAATCCCGAACTGATCCGGTTGACAAGGGAGGAAGAGGATGCGGATAGAAGACTTTGAACGGGAGTATCAGATCAGAGAATTTCAGGTAAAAAGTCAGAGATTGCAGACGGAGCTGTCCTGGAAATTTAAATCAGCCAGCCATTTTCTGGTATTCATATATGACAGCAGATATGAATTTGATATCGAAGAAGCCGCCGGGAAGCTGGAAGAAGAGGGGATTACGGACAAGGAGATTGCCACAGGAAAAGCGAAGACCAACCTGTATCCCAGAGAAAATGGAAAGTTCCAGTTATATTGTGTCCGGGAGAAGGAGTTTGTACAGGACAAAAAGACCATGATCCTTCCGGGACAGAAAATGAAAAAGGGAATTCCTTATGAAATCAGCATTTTCTGTTGTGAATATGATTCGGAATTCGAAGAATTACGAGTGTTTCTGCCGGAAAATCCGGAAGATAACAAACAATATATTCCCGTGATCATTCAGCCGGAGATCACTTATGAAAAGAAACTGTTTTCGAAGACAACGACATGCATTCTGAAGCTTCCGAAACTGGAAGAGTATAGGGACGGAGCTATCATGTATCACGTGGAAGGCGTGAGAGCGGATATTCCGTTGTCTGCAGATTGTCTGGGAAGAGAATTGTTTATTCAGGTGCCTTCCAAAGACAGTGTGACGGTACGAATCCGTGAAGAATACAGGAAATATTATAAAAAAGTATAAGTGAGGATAAAAGAGGAATGGAGCAGAAGTTTATAGATGAAATGTGTAGGTGTCCGTATTGTTTTAAGAAATTTTCTCCGGAAGCGGTACAGTTTAAGGCGATGACCATGTATACCGAACAGGATCTGGAAGATTTCAGTGACAGTGAGCGGGAAGCCAAGAAGCTGTACATGGAGAGAGAGGACACCCTGTACAGAAAATTCTGGAATCAGTATCCCGGTTCTGATCCCGGCTTTGAATATGAATCTTTTCCGACGATGCTAGGATTGCCGCTGGAAGTGGAAGGCGGTCAGAAATATCCCATAGCGAAGGTACGTATGCATGATCCGGAAGGGTTTTTATATCAGGTGAGAGATGAAGAAGGACGGGATACCAAGGTACGGATCTGCCCGCACTGTCATAACCCGCTGCCTTTTGAATATGGAAAATATCCTGTGAAATACATAGCGGTAGTGGGAATTACCAGCTCCGGAAAAACAGTTTACCTGGCGCAGATCATGACGAAAATCAAAGAAGTACTGGCAAAGGCTAACCTTACGGTGATCGGAACCCATGAAGAGGTAGATAACTTCGTGCACGATCATAGGATCAAGAAGGGGTATCCGCTGCCCTCCGGTAATACAAAGGATTTGTTGACAATGCCGCTGCCGTTAAATGTGATCAACAACAAAACAAAGCAGAAATATACGCTGATCTTTTACGATATCGCAGGAGAGAACTGTGTCAATCCCGAAGCGATGAATAAGTATGGAATGTTTATTGAAAATGCCAATGGAATCGTTATGATCATTGATCCCAAACAGTTCGGTGAATTATTCAATATCACTGAGGATTCGGAAGATTATGATGACGATGACACAGCCAGCCCGGAAAAGGTGGCCGAAGCCATGTACAATGCGTTTGGTGCCACTAGTGCTGAGGGCGGAAAATGTCAGGTGCCGTTAGCAGCTGCCTTATCCAAAAGCGATATTCTGAAGGATTATCTGGATGACAATCTGAACATGTTCCAGGATATCCATTATGAAGACTACGATACTTTTGGTTTTCATTATGAAGAATTCTGCAATATTAACACAGAAATCGAAATGCTGTTTAAGAAGACAAGATCCATGCAGGGAATCCTCCTGGACAATCAGTTGAAGCAATGCTTCCCCAATCATGGGTATTTTGCTTTTTCCGCATTGAACGTCAAGGCGGAAAAGAAAGCAGGCACAGATGGACTGGAGTATTCCTATATTGATGAGGATCCGGAGGCAATGCGGATAGAGGAACCGCTTTTCTGGCTGCTGCATCAGATGGGTGTGATAGAAAAAGCACAGAAAAAACAGCGTAAAGCAAATAAGTCGAATCCTTTTCTTTCTATTTTCGGCAAATAAGGAGGGTACAAAATGAATTTATATCAGGCAGGCTATTTTCGAAAGGGAAGACAGGGGAGCAATGCAGGATGGGGAATCGTAGCTCCCTCAAAAGGAATGTCCCAGATAGCAAAAGACGGGTTTAAAGGTATCGCAGCGAAATTGGTAGAATTGAAGGGAACTGAGGGAATGCCGGTGGTGAATACCGGATTATTCCTACATGATCGTTTTGTATATCTGATGAATGTCAACTATGCGGCACAGGGAGAGGATGCCAGAGGCGTTACCTATGTGCATGGCTATTGTTTCAGCGTAGCAGACTATTATGAACTGTGCGCGGATCCTGCGAAGATCTGTGCCGTTACGGAAGACAGTTTCCCTCTGGAATATGATGATAAGATAATTGCTTACCCGGTAGTAAACGAACTGAAATATGCAGCGCTTTCTTTTGCGGAATTACTGGAGAAATATCATCTGACAGACGACGAGTACAGGATGCTGGTACTGGGAGCTATTAATGCTATTGAAAATTACAGCAACCCTCTCTGCATCCGTTTGTCCCTGCCGAGAGAGCAGTATAAAGAGGCGTATCGGGAATTGCTTTATCTGATCATGAAAGGACTGCCGTTGCATCTGCGGATCAAAATATCCGCATTTTCCTACGCACGCGCCGGGGCAGCGATCTATGTATCCGATCACACAGAAGGAAACAACTATTTTGACCTGGATACCAGAGAGGCAGTGATCGACACTTCCAGAATGTCTCAGCTTGGATTTACCAGGATCTACAACACGTTACCGGCAAAAGCAGAAGCACAGAGAGATCTCATGCTGCAGGCAATGGCTGATTTTATCAATACAGCCTTTGAAAATCCGCTGAAGGATGCCGGATGTGCATTGGTGGAGGCGGGTTTCCAGGAAAAAGTAAAAAAAAATGATGAAGAAGGAATTGCAGCAGACAAGGCAGAAGAATTGCTGAAAAGTTTTCTGGGCTACAAGCTGACAAATGCCCCGGAAGTGTTTGATTACCTTACGGATCTGCTGTCTGTGATCAACCAGACAGACAGACGCATCGCGGACAGTAAGACTGCAAAGAAGCTGGAAGAGCTTTACAGCAAAAAGCAGTATACGCAGTTCGAGAGAGAGATGGATATCCTTCTGGCACACCAGATATTAGATCAGGGAGCTGAAGGGTATAAGAAATTAAACGGACTGTTAAAATCAGGACAAAAATATCAGGTAGTCTGTGAGGAAATTCAAAAACGGAATGCAGAGTATTACAGAGCATATTACCTGAACAGTTATTTAAAGCATACGCTGACCAGTCTGAAAAGTATTCAGACGTACCTTAAACAGAATAAGATCGAGGATCTGGAGGAACAGAAGGTGCTATTACGGATTCTGGATCACGTCGTGGAAAAAGAAATGTCCATGAGTGAAGGGTATGAGGGGCTTAAGGCAACCAAAGATCTCGTTATCAGGATATTGTCGGGATTTTCCGAGAAACTGGACAGTGCATTCAGGGCAATAGAAGGACATACAGATTTTCTGTTGTGGAAGAATTTCCGGATGGCAGAGTTTGATCTGGAAATGGTGGATGATTACAAGGAAATGAAGGTGGCAGAAGTGGCTGCCAGAGGGTGGCTGGATAAGAGCTGCCCGACAGCATGTAATGTAATGAAACTGATCGAATTGTTTGAAGAAACGGATCAGGATGCCATGAGAGATCTTCTGATACAGATATTGTTTGAAAACACTGTGCTGACAACGGCAGAAGAGAAGCGGAATGTACAGGTAATTTTTAAAAACGAACGTCTGGATGATATCAATTTCAGCAAGATCAGTGGAATTGATTGCCTGCTGGCACTGTATTATGACTTTGGAAAGAACCGTTTTAAGATGCTGGAGTGGGGAAAATATGTCAAGCGTAAAGCCCCGGAATTTCTCGAGGCAGATGCCATCAGACAGATGAAGAAACAGTCTGTGTTCTTATCCAATGAAAACTGGAGTGAAATTATTCTGCAGGATATACAGGATACGCTTGCCAACGTCAAGAAGAACAAATCACAGGCGGTCAGCAAAGATGTGATCAGAGGGCTGAAAACATACAGTGACTGTCTGAGTGGAAAAAAGATAAGAAACGATCAAGAACAGCAGATGCACGGCAGCTATTGTGATGCCCTGCATCGTATTGCCATTGGTGCCCTGATGATCTATGTATTTGAGTTTTTGTTGAGAATGCAGGGGAATTCCTTTGATCTTTTCGGAGAATATATCTGGCTTGCCGGGATAGCGATATTGATTCTGCTGACTGCAGTGATCACGGTCTTCAAGATATCCAGGGAATGTGGCTTTGAGAATATGTTGGAACTGTATGGAATGGATTCCATTCCCCGATTGATCGTATATGTAGCGGTATCTGTAATCCTGTGGGTCGGAATTGCGGCGATCATGTTCCTGAATCGTGGACGCCTGTATCTTATCGGTGGAATTTTTTATGGCCTGTTAGCTTTGATCAGCGCAATTGTCAATTGTGTGTGCGCAGAAGAATAAATGATGAGAGGGATAAAAATGGCAAGGGGAAGATATTCGATCAAGATGTTGCTGGCAACGATCATAGCCGGTGTGATTTATTCTGTGATAGCAGAGATTTTTTACCGGGTGGCAGAGAATACCATGCCGGGACTGGTATTAATACCGCTCTATTTTACAGGTCTGTTTCTGGTGTTGGGCGGCACGGTACTTTTGACGGGCAAAATGATCTACAGCAGATCTGCAGGAACTGTTAATAAAAAGCAATGGCTGATCGCGTTGCTTCTTATAGTGGTATTGTCGGTTTTCTTTGAATTTCTGTATGAGATCGTCAGTGACCGGAGAAAGAACGAGGAAATCACGGCGTACTTATTTGTACTGGATGACAGTGGGTCCATGGAAGTAAATGATCCGGACAGAGTGCGTTATCAGGTCATCGATACCTTATTGGCGGATAAACCAGAGGATTTTCAATATGGTATTTACAGCTTCAATGATGAAATCAGGGTTCTCAGAGAAATGGCACCCAAGAGCCAGAAGACAGATTATGTGTATCCGGATGTCGCCGGAGGCACCAGAATACGGGGAGTGCTTTCCACGATAGAGCAAGACCTGGAGGACGGAACACTTTCTCTGGATGAGCACAGCAGAGTTATTCTGCTGAGCGACGGATATGCAACAGATATATCTGTATTCAGCAAAAATCGTGTTTTGAATGCTTTGAAAGGACTTGTGAAAAACGGAGTTTCCGTCAGTACAGTAGGACTATCAGATGCCGACGATACGCTGATGACCATGATCGCAGATAAGACCGGCGGAGTATATGTGAAGGCGGAAGATGTTACGACACTGGAAGCAGCTATGAATCAGGCAGCAGTATCTCATAATACAGCGAGAAACCTGTTAGGATATCGTTCGGCATTTTTCCTGAATGGTTTACTGGGAGTAATGAGAATTGTATTTATAGCATTGCTTGGAGTGGTGATCGCAGTGGAAAAGACTATTTTGGCGGAACGCTTTCTGGACACCAGTGCAGTTCTGATGAGTTCGGCCATCGGCAGTATTCTGGCAGGAATCTGTATTGAGATCGGAATGAATATGCTGGGAGTACACCCGACCATTATGCGCATGATCACCTGTGTACTGATTGCATTTACTTTGTTGAAAAATGATCTGGGTAACAGGTATGAGGAAGGGGCCGGCGTAAAATATGCCGGCAGATAAATGAATGCAAAATTAAAAACGGGAGAAGACCAAAATGAATCTAAACGGCAGTTCGGGAGAACGATACAGCATTGATAAAAAGAAACGCTATACGGGTTCCAATTATACGGACTATCAGATTGTGGGATCCGGAGGTTATGTTGCCAGAATATTCAGCAGAGGACAGAGAAAGCCTGCCATTGAAAGAGAATTGCTGGATGCGGCAAAAAGCGGAGCATACTACGGGGAGGAGCGCCCGTTAAATGTATTGTATTCCCACAATAATTTTGTAGGCTTCCTGTATGAAGGAGAAGTGATGACAGGTGTCAGGGAGACTGCCGGAATGGAAAATGAGGCTGATTCCGGCAGCTACGTGGCAGCAGGACACAATGATCAGACCGTATTTACGTGGGCAGTACAGATATCGGCACTGATCATTGCAGCTGCCATTGGCATTTTTGCAGTGTATCCGATGTATCTGCATAATCTGGACAAGAACTGGAGCGGATTATCTTCTTTGGTACAGACGATGGCCGGATGGAACAAAAACGGAGTTCCGGCGGTCGTTGTCGGAATCGTTTTTCAGATCTTTGCATTTTTAAAGTTAAAGGATGGCGTGGATTCCTTTTTGGTGTTGGGTGGAATCGGTCTGGCTGCGAATATAGTGGGAATTGTGGCATTTACTGTTTTGTTCAGCTTAATACTATATATCGTGCAGGGAGCCATAGCGTTTATTATGCGTTATCTGGTGATCATCCTATTAATCGTGGTGGGATTCTTGTGGCTGAAAAAGAAATTATTTGGATAATCATGATAGCTTCGGAGGAAGACAGATGAGCAACGGATGCAGGATGGAACTGATAGAGGAAACCTTAAAACTGGTGGAGGAAGAGAAAAAGGCAGCAAATGAAATCGCTGCGTATTCCCGGAATGTCCGGGAAATAGATGAGATACATCAGAAGTTTGAACAGATCTATGGCGGAAAATACGGAAAGAACCGCAGAGCAATGAGCAGACGGCTGGAACCTGTGGAACTGGACCGCATGATACGTCTGGTACGGGCAGAAAATTCTCAACCTCAGAAAACAGGACTGTTTGGCTTCGGAGGTATGAAAAAAGAAGAATATGAGACATTTACGGATAAGCTGAATCTGATACGTTCCAACCTGAGCAGTATGGCAGGAGAATGGAATGCCTATCTGCGGGGACAGCAGGATGCGGTAAAGCAGAAGTTTGCGGAATATGAAGGAGAGATCGAGGAAGCACAGAACCTTTACCGGGCGGCAATGGATACATCGGAGCCTTCTTTCCCGGAAGAAGTACTTGGCAATGAAATCAGCCTTGGGAAGATCTGCAGACAACTGCCGGAGTGCGAGAGCATAAGAGTACTGGCAGCAGAAGGAGTGAAGAGCATTCAGGGAAATACGCTGGAACTGCTGCTTCAAAGAAGACTGGATCAGCCGGTGCCCTGTTCTGTTTTTTATGAGGACATGCGGCAGAAGGAACATCTGAATGCCTTCCTGCGTAACCTGATCCGGCAGGTAATGTATCAGCTGCCCTTATACCGCTATGAGATATATTATCTGGACGGGATGAACAACTGCAGTGGATTGCGGGAGATGCTGGAGCTTCAGAATATACAGGAGGCTTATGCGGATCTGATCGTTCCACAGCTGGCGGCGGATGGTTTCCGGATGCTTCATGTGGGCAGAGATTCGGATGGAATCCACCAAGAACTGCTCAGCCTGGAAAAATATATGGGACAGGTGACAGATCTTTTGCAGGGAAAGCCCGGATTTGAACAGTACAACCGGGAAAACGAGCAGAAGATCCCTTACAAGATCGTAATTCTGGATAGTGTTGACGGAAATGCAGAACAGGCACTGGTCAGAAAACTGTTGATAAATGGTCCCCGGTGCGGAATTTTTGTGATTCTCCTGCAAGATCAGTCGCAGATGCAGAAACGGTTGGACAGTGACAATGATAAATTGCGGATGGCGGAGCTTTCTACCCTGATAGAGTATGGAAACAATGAGGCAAAGGTGATACCGGCAGGAGGACAGGAAACATATGTGATAAAGCTGTTGGAAGAAAACCGGGATTACCACGACTACATTGCAAAAGTATTGGAAACCGGGCAGACCAGAAAGCAGATCGACAACAGTTTTGCTGCCTGCTTCCCGGAAAATTATGTCTATGGACAATATACTTCTACGGTGGAACTGGAAAACGGCAATCTGGAGGGCAAAATAGAAATTCCGTTTGCAATCGACAGGCGAGGGCGGATGACGAGCATAGAACTCGGCAGTCCCAATTATGCCCACGGACTGATCTCCGGTACTACCGGTTCCGGAAAATCTACCATGCTTCATATGATCATCAACTCGGTGGTAATGAATTATCATCCCGAGGATGTAGAGATTTGGCTGGTGGACTATAAAAAAATAGAATTTTCTGTATACATAGAGGACAGACCGCCCCATGTGAAATTTATTGGTATCGAGAGAAATGAAGAATTCACATTCAGTCTGTTGGATCTGATCACAGAGGAATATGAGAGACGTCTGGATGTTTTTCGGCAGGAAAATGTCAGGAATATTGATCTGTACAAGAAAAAGCGTGGAATGCACAGTATGGCAAGAATTCTGTTGATCATTGATGAATTCCACCTTATGTCACAACAGATTAGTGAGAATATGGAGTATTCTCGAAAACTGGAAAATCTGTTGTCGGAGGGACGAGGTGCCGGTATTGTATGTCTGTTCGTGGACCAGGCAATCAGTCAGGGACTTAGGGGACTGACACAAAAGGGAAAAGATCAGATGCGAATGCGCCTGGCCATGGCAAATGTCAGTGAAGAGACTGCAGTTACGCTGGATATAAGTTCTCAAACAGCGGCGGATATTGCTCTGGAGAGCGGTGAAGTGATGAGGAAATACATACGGAAGATTCAGCAACCGGATGGAACAGAGAGAAAGGAAGCCTGTCTGGAGTCGCTTCGTGTTGTTTATCTGCTGGATGATTGTAGACGTGAGATAGCACATAAGGCTTTGGCTTTGTATGGAGAGGGACGGCAGGCATTGATCGTGGATGGTAATAAGCAAGCTGTCTATGAGGAACAGGTAGCCAAAGAATATGAGCAGATGCGGTATGATGGAAGAAATATTGCATATTTGCATCTTGGCAAACCTTCGAATCTGGAGAAATGTTTTGCAATTCCTCTGGTACGTAATTACGGGGAAAATATATTGTGTATTCTGGACAAATTTGATTTGCAGAGAAGGGTGTTTTTGAGTTCGCTGGACAGCTTTTTGCGGGAAGAAAATCGTAAAGTATATGTATTGGCGGAGGAAAATGATGAATTCTATCACAAAATGTGGAAAACATTGCAGAACAGAAGTCGGGAAAATGCAGCTTTGGAGGTGCACTCCGATTATGGACAGATCTGTGATGCCATCAGAAGGCTGAATGAAGAACTGGTCGATCGACGGAGTCACCAGAAAAAAGAAGAAATCCTGATCTTCTGGATGGGGCTGGAAAGCATGTTGACAGAATTTTCCTATTATCCGGCATTCCGGGAGGATAACCGCAGAAAAGAAACTCCACAGGATGATCTGGAAGTGAGATTAGAGGGGAAAATGGCTACTTTTCTGGGAGAAACGAAACCGAAGGAGAAAGAAAAGGAAACGGAATTATTCAATGCAACCTCCAAAATCGTAGAACTGATGACTGAAGGAGGAAAGCGGGGAATTCATCAATTTGTGCTGTATAGTTCCATTCAGTCCTTAAAAATGGTAAGAGAAATAAAAACAGATAATTTCAAATTTAAACTGAGCGGTTTTATGAACAAGGATCAGTGTTTTGAATTTTACGGAACAGCAAAATTTATGGAAAGCATAGACGAGAAGGCAGAAGATATGCTGGTGTGCCATGATGGCAACAGAGGAAGATTTTTCCTGCCTTATCTCGTGGAAGAATAACAAAAGGAGGCTGGAAAATGCTGGGAAAAGACAGGGATACAGAAGCCATACAGCAGTTCTGCAACAGCTATAAAGAATATTGCGAGAATGTCAGAAATGCGGCAACGCAGCTGAAGATGGTGGCACAGGCAGCGGAAAGCGGCCTGCGGGATGAAGTAGGAAGAAAAGCAATCGATAATGTGTACGAGTTCTGTGATCGGCTGGTGGCCGTGGTATATCAGGGAGAACAGCCTATTCTGGAACTGGAAAAAAGAAATCTCCAGATGCAGGATGAAATGGAGGAAATTCGCGGGAGATTGCGATGAAAATTATCGGTACGGCAGAAGATGCGGACAGACTCCTTGAGGTATTGATGCACATCGTGCCATATATCAACGAAGTCACAAAACAAATGAAAAATGCAGCAGGGTTGTTCGCAGAGAGCTGCAGAGATGAAGAATGTCAGCAGATCATGGAAGTGCTGGGCAAGGTGGACTATACCCTGTGGAACGCATTGGATGATATCACTGTGCTGCGGGAAATACTGTCGGATTACAGAGATATTCTGGCAGCCGGACAGGAAAATCCGACGGTTGCAGAACAAAGTAGTCTGGGTAGCCCGGGACAACCGGACCGTATGAAGCCGCAGGGGAAGTATCCCAGAGACCTCCCGGTGTCTGCCTATGGGTATCATCAGACGGCAAACGGGCAACAGGTCTATGACTCTCCGGAGGAAATGTCCGGTTATCTGTATCGGTCCCAGGGATCTGCAGACAGCAGGTTCAAGGGAACCTGTGGATTGTGTTCCTGTGCCAATATACTGCGGCTGGCGGGAGCAGAATACAGCGAAAAAGAAATGATTGCCTATGCCGCAGCAAACTATGACGGTCAGGGCAGAAGACTGTGTGATGCCGGAAGCCTGTTTCCGGGAGCCAACGGAGCAACGACTCCGAAGGCCAGAAAAGAGATCCTGGAACATTTTGGAATCAGCAGCAGTGTATTTCCGGTAACCATGGAGCACGGGATGGCAACCGGCGAAACCATGGAGCAGATCGGGAAATATGTATCGGAGGGCAGAGGCGTGATCCTGTCTGTGTATTCGGGGGAACTTAATCCGGAAAAATACAGATGGAATAACGGCCCGCATGCTGTGACGGTTGTCAGTGTAACAAAAGATGCCTCCGGAAAAATATGCGGATATCATATCTGTGATTCCAATTGCGGAACGGACTATTATGACGTGGACAGGATCCGGAAAGCTTTGACCGGCAACGACATGAATGTGACAACACAGATAATCAGATAGATGAGGAGGATGCATGCGTTCGTTAAGAGAAGTGAAAACACAGATCTATCAGACGGAATGCGGAAAATATTTAAAAGAAGGTTTGTGTCTCTCCGAACCCATTCTCACATTAGGAAAGGAAGGTCTGATAGACAATTTTTTCCAGTATGCCGCAGAAGAAAAAGGGATGTATTTTGGAAGGCCGAATTTATTGTTCGGAATCTATTCAGATCAGTCCAGAATGGCATATCTGACGGAAGAGACCGGGTTGGAGGATAAGGTATATTCTTCACAGTCAGAACCGGAAGGGAAAAGAATCACAGCGGTGTATGCGAGATATGAGAAAGCATACCCGGTTGTAAGGGAACATATTTACCGCGATGATTACAGGGAATACGAAGAAATACTGAAGCAGTATTATCGTGATCTTCAGGAAGTGTCGGGGGAGACGGTATGGGGATTTTGCAAAGAGCTTGTGCCGGAATTCTTTCGATGGTATGAAGCTTGTTTTGGAAAAATGGAAGGATAAGGAGGACGGGAAGATGTATGTAATAGGCAATGCAGAAGAAGCCGAAGGGCTTGCTGACGAATGCCTGAAGAGGGTAAAGGAAATATATGAGGAAACCAGGCAGCTGCAGTTTGAACTGAAAAAACTACAGGAAAGCTTTCAGGATAACGGCATAGAGGAAGTAAACGATGTTGTGATGAAAGTGTACATGGAGATTGACAGACATCTGGATGATGTTACGGAAGTACGAAATGTATTGAAGCAATATGCAGAGATATTGAGAAGAAATTAATGCCAGAAGAAAGCAGGAAGGTAGTAGTAATATGAAAATTTGTCCTAATTGTCAGAACAGCGACGTACCTGATAAAGCAACAAAATGCCCGTATTGTTTATATACTTTTGAAGTGGAGGAAAAAGGACCCAAAATAATATATGACCCCAAACCACCTATACCATCGCCTCCACCCGCACCGGATCCGGGACCGAAGGATTTTACGGGAGAAATACCGGAGACAGGTAAGGCAACACCGGCTGCACCCAAAAAGAAAGGTGGAAAATGGGTGGTGCTGATCGGCATTACCGTCGTTGTTGTTCTTATTATTAAATCCTGTTCCGGCAAGGAAGATACGGCAGATTCCGAGCAGAGTACCAATAACAATTCCAACGGTTCGGGCAGTACCCGTAATAATACATCCAAGATTGACAGCACCTTACTGGATGAGGCGGATGAAAAACTTGCGAATGCCAAGACGGCTTATGATGAGGAAAATTATTCAGAAGGCGCCCTCCCGCAAAGCAGGGAAGCACTTCAGGACTATCTTCAGATAACGGAAGACAGTAAAGCACAGGGAGAACTTGTGGACCGGGTAGATGATGCGTATGCGTTATATCAGGCTGTCATCATGAGAGTGAGCGAAGGAATCATGGATCAGGGACCGATTCCCGGAGGATATGAACAGATATCGGATTACCTGAAGGAAGCTATGGATATGGCAAATACATTATATGAGAACGGATATGTGGTAGATAATTCCGAAGTAAGTAATCTGCAGGACACTCTTGTAAATACTTATAAAGAAATGTATATCCAGGCCATCAACAATATCACCACCTATGACCACTGGTCCAGAGATGAAGCATGGAATATTGCGGAACAGGCATATAACGTGGGGAATGAAAATGGTACACCGGTATTATTCTCATTGGATGACCTGGATGATCCCCTGCGTTTAAGATATGAGTATTGCCTTGCCATGGTAACGAGAAAGCGTTGCGAAACAGGGCTGGCTGACGGAAGCATGTCTTATGCAGATGCAGTACAGACATTGGCTTCCATTCTGGAGGAAACAGACTATAATCCGCTGTTACTTCAGGATATGGTCAACTATGGACAGCAGGCTGGAATGAATGTGGAAAATTACAGGTATGCCTATGAAATGATCCTGGACATCATTCAGAGGGAAGAAGGAATCACCATCGGAGGAGATGTGGATCTGGATCATTTCTGGTATTTCAATGATCTGGATGGTGACAGCAGCTACAGAGTTGGAGATTATGGTACCACCAGCTATGTCAGAAGCTGGATCCGTAATAATATATCGGGGATTTTATAATGAAAAAAACAATTAAATTATTTGTTGCAATGCTTTTATTTGTGGTTCCTGTGATATTGCTGATCGTTCTGCTGGGATATGCAAAACAGTTGGAAAATCAGGGGACAGAGGAGCCTTTGGAAACGGAGGAATCGAAGATGCCGGAGACGGCGGAGAGTCTGCCGGAAGAACCGGAAATAGTCTATGATCCGCCAGAGTATCCGTTTACCACCGATGAGATTACGGTCTATATCGGGGGGCTTACGGAGGAGTATACGATAGCATTTGTAAATGACCTGCATCTGGTTACAGATACAGAGGTGGGACATGTTCTGGAAGAGGAACTTCCGGAAGTAATGAAACGATACAATGAGCTGTCGGTGACGGCCGATGGAAAGCATGCGGAGGACCTTTGGCCGGAAGTCATCAAATATCTGAACTATAATGATTTTGATGCTGTGATTTTTGGCGGAGATCTGCTGGATTATTGCAGTCCGTCCAATATAGAAGTATTGGAGCAGGGATTTGATCAGCTGAAATACGATAGAGACCGGGTGATTTATCTGCGTTCGGACCACGATTATATAGGAACTTATGGTGGAAGTCAGTATACAGATGCCGATGGGGTGGCAGCTCAGGCACAACTCTGGGACGGTGACTCCGAGGAAAAAGTAATTAATCTGGGAGAATTCCTGATCGTAGGAATTAACAGATCCTATCAGAATCTTTCAGATGAAAGACTGGAGTATCTGAACAGGAAATTAAGAGACGGCAGACCGGTGATAGTGGCAACACATGTTCCTTTTTATTCGGAGGAGGATGCGGAGAGTCTGGAAGCCCGTTCGATGGAAATCAGAAACAGGATATATTATTGGAACAAGACAGATTCTGTTTATTCTCCGGATGAAAATACTCAGAAATTTATTGATGAAATGTATGCCCCGGGTTCGAATGTGGTGCAGATTCTGGCGGCACACCTGCATGCTTCCTGGGACGGAAAGGCAACCAAAAAAGTGGGGGAGCATATTTTTGCCCCCGCATACAGCGGAAGCATTGGAATTATACATGTGACAGGTCATAAGGTACAGGAAACAGAAACAGGTGATGTGTCTTCCAACAATGCAATAAAGGAGAAGCAAAATGAAGAGAAAGACCCTGAAAAATAATGTAGTAACGAAAGTAGTCGCAGGCTTACTGGCAGTTGTTGTGTTTTTGGGCAGCGGGGCAGTGACACAGGCCGAGGAAGAAGAGCGATATACGGCACAGCCCGGCAGCGTTTGTATGAACAGTGAGACCAATGCATGGTCAAAAAGCTTTTTTATTCCGACACAGGTCTATCAGGCAGGTGGTGAGTTCTACGTGGCGGATGCCTACCATCAGCAGGTGCTGCACAGCAGCAGTGTGGCATCCAATCCCGAATCCTGGAGTATTATGGCTAACGGGTTGTATCGTCCGCATGCAACGGCAAGTGACGGAGTGATCTATGTCGTAGTGGATACGGATAATAACCGTGTAGTAACCTACATGAAAACAGAAAATGGTTACCAGATGCTGGAAAGTATTCCGGATGTGGGGATACGTCCCCACTACATTGTGTATGATAAGGCAACTGCCAGCTTCTATGTCTGGAGCTCCATGACAGGTACCATGTATGTGTATCGGAGAGATCAGAAGACGAATCAGCTGAAATTGAGCAAAGCCGTCAGAATCAAAGAACTGGATGGCTGTTATACCAGATCCTTTACGATCGATGGAGGAACGATTTATTTTCCCTGCGTTGCCAAGAGTGCAATATTTGCAGTGAATAAGAAAAGCTTCAAAGTAAGAGCGGTGTATCCGGTAGAGACAGCGCTGTCCGAAATGGTACAGGTGCTCCACATCCAGAATTATTACTATCTGGTGACTTCCAACGATTCCACAAGGGAAAAGGAGCCAAAATTCGTGAGGGCAACGTCACTGGCAGGATTTGGAAATGGCAGCTATGAAGATGTGAAATCCATGTTTGGAGGAATGGATGGGAATCCCTACTATATCACACAGGGAGAGGACGGACATTTTTACTGTCCTGTGATAGAGGGATCTGGAGAAGATTATATTTGTCAGTTTGATATTCAAAATGATACAATATGTAATGTACTTCAGTATTTCTATTAATAAATCCATAGTAAATGCTTGACAAAACGGGTCGATAGGATATAGACTTTAATTAAGAATAAGGTCTGTATACTATCGACCTTTTGCAACATTATAGTAGGGATCGAATTATGAAGGATACAAGGAGGAACGGAAATGTATCAGATGACAGAGACAGAATATAAATTTGCAGAGCTGATCTGGAACGAAGAACCGATCGGTTCCGGAGAACTGGTGAAGCAGTGCGCGGAGAAGTTCGGCTGGAAGAAATCCACCACCTATACATTTATTAAAAAGCTTTGTGAGAACGGTATTTTCAAAAATGAGAATGCCATTGTATCTTCCTTATTGAATAAGGAGGAATACCACAGAGCCCAGGGGGAGGCTTTCGTGGAGAAGGCTTACGGCGGTTCCCTGCCGAAGATGATCGCAGCATTTATCCAGAGCAAAAAGCTCAGTGCGGCACAGATTGCTGAGATCGAAGCAATGATCGAGGATTATAAGGGGTAAGGGTTGATAAAATACTATTGTGATATTAAAGGTTCTATGCTAATATAAATGGCATAGGACCTTTTTCTATTATCAGATCTATTTTCTATTAGAATCCAATGTCGGAGAAATTTTCCAATCCATTGAAATTAAGTAGAAAATATGCTTTTAACTTCATTTTTGCAACTAAAAACAGTTGCAAAAAGCAGGCAGAAAAAATATAATATAATTAACAAGGGGTACAAATGGGACAAAAGGAAAAACTAATTGAACAGCTAAAGAGCAGACCTAAGACATTTACCTTTCATGATGCGGAAGTTTTATTGGATTATTTGGAATTTACGAAATCCAATAAGGGGAAAACCAGTGGTTCCAGAGTAATGTTTATCAGTGAGGAGCACGGGAGTATATTACTGCATAAGCCGCATCCGCAAAAGGAATTGAAAGCATACCAGGTCAGACAATTATGTGATCTGTTGGAACAGGAGGGATTGATTTGAAAAATACGATGGAATATAAAGGGTATGTCGGCAGCGTAGAATTTTCCGAGGAGGATGGGATTTTTTTCGGAAAGGTAATGGGGATCCGTTCCCTGATCTCTTATGAGGGAACCGATGCCAGGAGTCTGGTAGAGGATTTTCATGGGGCGGTAGATGATTATCTGCAACTGTGTGAAGAACAGGGAAAAACTCCGGAAAAAGCATACAAGGGAAGTTTTAATATCCGGATTGCACCGGAGACACATAAACAGCTCGTAATCCATGCAACTGCATGCCAGATGTCACTGAATGAATATGTGAGGGAAACGTTGGAAAAAGCTGTAATGTAGAAAACTCCGGGGTTGACAAAACCCGTATTTTTGCATATCTTATTTAGTAGGAATTATCATATATTCAGTAAAGGCATGGAACAGGAAAAGTACTTTTAGGTAGGACGCCAGAGAGAAGCCGTTAGAAGCTGGGAGCGGCTTTCGTCCGAGGAAAAGGAAGTGCGCCTGTGAGCTGATCCGGGGAACGTTAACAGTAATCAGTATCCGGATCCGGTAAGCATCCGTTATATGCACGGTGTTCTACACAGGGCGTAGAACGCCAGAGGGAAGGGCATTGTCCCTTAAGTAGAGTGGAACCGCGGATAAATTCGTCTCTAAGATGAAATTTATCCGCGGTATTTTTTTCGAGGTGAGAACATGGGCATCATCAAAAATTTAAAAGAAGAAGTCCGTATTATCAAGGAGCGTGATCCGGCGATCCATTCCTCCATGGAGGTACTTTTGTATCCCAGTTTCAAAGTCATGATCCATTACAGACTGGCGCATAAGCTGTATGTGAGCGGACATTATTTCTGGGCCAGATATATTTCCCAGCGCGGTGTGCGCAAGACCGGCATTGAGATCCATCCCGGCGCGCAGATCGGCAAGGGATTTTTCATCGATCACGGTAACGGTGTCATCATTGGTGAGACTACCATTATCGGCGATAATGTGACCTTGTATCAGGGAGTGACACTGGGAGGAACCGGTAAGGAGCACGGCAAGCGTCATCCGACCATCGGCAACAACGTCATGATCAGTGCGGGTGCGAAAGTACTGGGTTCCTTTACCATCGGAGATAATTCGAAGATCGGTGCCGGAAGCGTGGTCTTAAGTGAAGTGCCTCCCGGATCCACGGTGGTAGGTGTACCGGGACGTGTGGTGAAGCGTAACAACGCAAGCCTCCCCCAGGAGACCATGAACCAGACAGATCTCCCCGATCCGGTGCGGGAAGACATCACGGTACTGCAGCGTGAGAACTCCGAACTGACCAACCGCGTGCTGGAGATGGAAGATGAATTAAAGCAGCTGCGCAGGCTGGTGGTAATGAGTGCGGAGACCGGGGAACAGCCCCAATCTGCAGAAAATGACAAGACAGTGTGATAAAATAAAGATATATCATTGCAAAAATCGCAATCAGGAAAGGATAAACAATGAGTATTCAAATCTACAACACCTTAAGCAAGAGAAAAGAAGAATTTAAGCCCTTAGAGCCCGGCAAGGTAAAAATGTATGTCTGCGGGCCTACCGTATACAATCTGATCCACATCGGCAATGCCCGCCCCATGATCGTATTTGATACGGTGCGCCGTTACATGGAATACAAGGGTTACGAAGTAAACTATGTATCCAACTTCACAGATGTGGATGACAAGATCATCAAGAAAGCAAATGAAGAGGGTGTGGAGCCCAGCGTGATCTCCGAGCGCTATATCGCAGAGTGTAAAAAGGACATGGAGGGCATGAACATCAAGCCCGCTACCAAGAACCCTAAGGCTACCGAGGAGATCGGCGGCATGCTGGATATGATCCAGACTCTGATTGACAAGGGGCATGCGTATCCCGCAGCGGATGGTACGGTATATTTCCGGACCAGAAGCTTCAAGGACTACGGCAAGTTGTCTCACAAGAACCTGGACGATCTGCAGGGCGGTAACCGTTCCCTGTTAGTCTCCGGTGAAGATCAGAAGGAAGATCCCCTGGATTTCGTATTGTGGAAGCCGAAGAAAGAAGGCGAGCCTTACTGGGATTCCTGCTGGTGTCAGGGCCGTCCCGGCTGGCACATCGAGTGCTCTGTTATGAGTAAGCGTTATCTGGGTGAGGAGATAGATATTCATGCCGGCGGCGAAGATCTGATCTTCCCTCATCACGAGAATGAGATCGCACAGTCCGAGGCTGCCAATGACAAGCCTTTTGCAAGATACTGGATGCACAATGCATTCCTGAACATTGACAACCGCAAGATGTCCAAGTCCCTGGGCAACTTCTTTACTGTCCGTGAGATCTCCGAAAAATATGATCTGCAGGTACTTCGTTTCTTCATGCTGTCCGCACATTACAGAAGCCCGCTGAATTTCAGTGCCGATCTGATGGAAGCAGCAAAGAACGGCTACGAGAGAATCGTTACCAGCGTGGATAACCTGAAGTTCCTGCTGGAAAAGGCAGCAGATGCCGAAATGTCCGAAGAAGAGAAGCAGTTAGTTACCGAGGCACAGGGCTTTGAGACCAAATTCGATGAAGCTATGGACGATGATTTCAACACTGCGGATGCGCTGGCGGCTATCTTCGAGCTGGTAAAATTCGTCAACTCCAATGCGAAAGCAGACAGCAGCAAGGCATTTCTGGAGGCTCTGAAACAGGAAATCGTGACTCTGTCCGATATCTGTGGACTGATCGTAGACAAGAAAGCGGAAATGTTGGACAGCGATATCGAGGCACTGATTGAAGAGCGTCAGGCAGCCAGAAAGGCGAAGAATTTCGCAAGAGCCGACGAGATCCGTGACGAGCTGTTAGCCAAAGGCATTGTGCTGGAAGATACCAGAGAGGGTGTAAAATGGAAGAGAGCATAACCCTTCTTACGAAAATAAAGGAAGCATTTGCCTGCGAAGGACAGGATGTCCGGGCGTATTCTCCGCTGACACTGGCCTATATCGGAGACGGGATTTATGAACTGGTGATCCGCAGCGTGGTGGTGGAGAGAGCTAACCGTTCCGCCAATGATCTGCATAAAAAGACGACACGTTATGTAAAGGCACCGGCGCAGTCTGCCATGATCGAGGCACTGCTTCCGGAACTGACGGAGGAAGAGGAAGCGGTGTACCGCAGAGGACGCAACGCCAAATCCTACACCACCGCGAAAAACGCTTCCGTGGCAGATTACCGCAGAGCTACCGGTTTTGAAGCACTAATGGGCTATCTGTACCTGACGGGACAGATCGACCGGATGCTGCAGTTGATCAAAGACGGCATCCGTCTGGCAGACATGGAACTGTAATAAAAATTCACAATAGAAAGGACAAACATGGGATATCAGGAATTTACCATAGAAGGCAGAAATGCCGTGATCGAGGCCTATCGTGCGGGCAAACCCATTGACAAGTTATTCATTCTGGATGGCTGTCAGGATGGCCCCATGATGACCATTAAAAGAGAAGCAAAAAAGCATGACACATTAGTAAAATATGTGACCAAGGAGCGTCTGGACCAGTTATCCGAGACCGGAAAGCATCAGGGAGTCATTGCCTATGCGGCAGCTTATGAGTACGCAGAGGTGGATGATATTCTGGAAGGCGCAAGAAAAAAAGGGGAACCGCCTTTTATTTTCCTGTTGGATAACATTGAGGATCCCCACAATCTGGGAGCCATCATCCGTACCGCCAATCTGGCAGGTGCCCATGGTGTCATCATCCCGAAGAATCGTGCAGCAGGACTGACCGCTACGGTAGCGAGAACCTCCGCCGGAGCACTGAACTATACGCCGGTGGCAAAGGTGACGAATCTGGCGAAGACCATCGAAGACCTGAAAAAGGAAGGTCTGTGGTTCGTGTGTGCGGATATGGGCGGGACTACCATGTACGATCTGAATCTCAAGGGCCCCATCGGTCTGGTCATTGGCAACGAGGGTGAGGGCGTAGGCCGTCTGGTGAAGGAAAAATGCGACATGGTGGCGTCCATTCCCATGAAGGGAGATATCGATTCCTTAAATGCTTCCGTAGCAGCCGGTGTACTGGCTTACGAGATCGTACGTCAGAGACTGCAGGCATAAAACAGGGTGCTGCATCCGGGAACAGGATATCAAAGGGGGAAGCATGGCAGAGCATTTCAAATATGAAGAGATGACGGATGAAGAACTCATCGACCAGCTGCGGGAAGGTGACAGACAGGTGATGGATTACATCTGCGACAAGTATAAAAATCTGGTGCGAAGCAAGGCAAAATCCATGTATATTCTGGGCGGAGACAGCGAAGATCTGATCCAGGAAGGGATGATCGGTCTGTTCAAGGCAGTGCGGGATTATGATTGCGGCAGAGATGCCAGCTTTTATACCTTTGCAGATCTGTGTATCAGCAGACAGATGTACACGGCAGTGCAGGCTTCCAAGCGCCTGAAGCACTCACCGCTCAACAGCTATGTATCTCTGTATGAGCGAAGCAGTGAGGGCACGGACAATGAGGAGAAAAATCTTATTGAGGCTCTGGCGGCCAGAACCCAGATGAGTCCGGAGGAACTGTTCCTGGACAAGGAGCGGGTGGAAGATCTGGAGAGAGCTATTGAGACAGAACTCAGCAGCTTTGAAAAACAGGTGCTGGATCTGTACCTGACGGGAATGAGCTATACCCAGATCGCCAAGGTGCTGGGAAGAGACGAAAAGTCTACGGACAATGCCTTACAGCGTCTGAAGAGCAAAATCCGGAAACTGGTGTGATGCAAAATAATGAGAGAAGAGAACACATTCTTGAAAAAAATTTTCAGGAATGTGTTTTTTATAGTTTTTTAATAGAATCTGCAGAGTTGGAATATTGACTTAAAACCCGGCATAGGAGTATACTGCAAATGCTGACCGACCGGCCGGTCGGCTAATAAAGCAAATACATATTCATAACTATTCAGAAAGGCGAAAAGATCATGCACAATACATGGAAAAGAAATTGCAGCGTCGGAATGGCGTTGTTGATGGGAGGCAGCCTGTTGCTCGGAGGCTGTGGCAGCAATGCGGTGCAGGACACTGCGGAGACCTCTGCGGTCGTTGTAGATATGGAGCAGGCCCAGACCGGAAAACTGACCCTGCAGAACAGCTTTGTGGGAACGGTTTCTCCCCAGGAGCTGGTCTATGTCATTCCCTTTGCCTCCGGCACGGTGACGGATACTTATTTTGAGGTGGGGGATCAGGTCAATGCCGGGGATGTTCTGTTCAAGATCGATGATTCCGCAGCAAAATTACAGTTAGAACAGGCACAGCTCAGTGCGGCCAATGTAAGGCAGCAGGCAGACAGTGCCCTGACCACACAGCAGGAATCCGCCAATATCCAGATGGACAGCAGCAGAGTGCAGGCACAGTCCGGGTATGATCAGGCACAGATCGCGTATGTCCAGGCGAAAAATGCCTATGACCAGAACTATGATGATCTTTCAGATCAGATCGACGCATGCAATGCAAATATTACACAGCTGGAGAATGCCATAAAAGCAGCGTCATCCAGTGTGAGCGGCGGAAATGCGTCAAGTGTTGTGCAGATGAAGACGCAGATCGAGACACTGAAAGGAACGAAGAAACAGCTGGAGTCCAGCAGAAATTCTCTGGTGGCCGGATTACAGCAGGCGGAATCCGCTTATAATGCAGCAAAGAGCAGCATGAATATTGTGGATCGTTCCCAGGCATTGTCCCAGGGACAGGCACTGGAGGATACGAAGAAGCAGCTGTCCACCAGTGAACAGCTGGCAAATGTGGGCGTGGAAAGTGCGGAACTGGCATTGTCTTATTATACTGTCAAAGCCCCTATTTCCGGTACCATCCAGAGCAAGGGCGTGGAAGTCAACGGCATTGCCGGAAGCAGCAATCCTGCGTACACCATTGCCAATGAAAATATGATGACCGTGACTTTTCAGGTCAGCGAAGCTGTGAAAAATACACTGACCATGGGGCAGGAAGTGACCGTGGAGCGGGGAACCACCAGCTACGCCGGCAGCATCACCGAAATCGGTGTGGCAGTGAATCAGCAGACCGGCCTGTTCCAGATCAAGGCAGCGGTAAATGCCAATGGTAGCGAATTGCCCAGCGGTGTATCCGTGAAACTGACGACCGATACCTATCATACGAACGACAGTGCGGTGCTGATTCCTTATGATGCCGTGTACTATGACAATACCGGCTCTTATGTATATTTAAGTGTGGATGACAAGGCCGTGAAGACCTATGTGACCACGGATCTGTTTGATGATACACAGATTTCTGTCATTGAAGGGGTACAGCCCGGAGATACCGTCATCACCAGCTGGTCTCCCAAGCTGATGAACGGTGTGGAAGTCATCGCACCGGTGAAGGCAGAAGATTAGGGGAGGCAGCAGAATGAATTTGACAAAGCTAGCTCTGAAAAGACCGGTATCCTGTTTCCTGGTGATCCTGGCACTGGCAGTATTCGGCATCAGCTCCATTTTCGGATTCAAGATGGAACTGACTCCAGACATTGAGATGCCCATGCTCATTGTCATGGCTACCTATCCCGGCGCAGACCCGGAGAGCGTGGATGAACTCGTGGCATCCGTTATTGAAGATTCCGGTTCCACCCTGAGCGGTGTGGACTCCGTGAATTCCTATTCCTTTGAAAACTATTGTATGGTCTTGTTCACCTATGAATATGGTGTGGATATTGATGAATGTCACAACGATCTGCGTGCGGCCATGGAGACGGCGAAGTTAAGTCTGCCGGATGACGTGGATCAGCCCACTATCATCGAAATGAACATGAACAGTATGGATGTCATGACGATCTCCGCGGTGGAAGTCGGCGATGTGGATCTGTTAAAAGTAGTCAATGAATCCGTGGTACCGGAACTGGAATCTCTGTCCAGCGTGGCACAGGTATCCGTAACCGGTGGTTCTGAGGATTATATCAAAGTAGAACTCAATGAGACATTAATGAAACAGTACGGTCTGACCATGTCCAGTGTGGCACAGATGCTGGGAACCGTAGATTTCACCTATCCTGCGGGCAGTGTGACCCAGGGCAGCCAGGACATCAGCGTGGCGACTTCCATGGAGTACAATACGGTACAGAAGCTGCGGGAAGTACCCCTGATGACCACCAAAGGACAGGTCATTACCTTGCAGGACATTGCAAATGTTACTACGGCATCCAAGGATGCCACCAGTATCAGTCGTTACAACGGACAGGACAATGTCAGCATCGGCATTAAGAACAAAAGTAGTGCCGGTACGGTAAATGCCTGCCGGGATGTAAAGGAAAAATTACAGCAGATTCAGGCGGAGAATCCGGCCATTGAATTTGAGGTCACCTATGATGCCAGCTCCTCCATTATCAGCGCTCTGACCAGTGTGGCCGAGACCCTGTTATTGGGCGTTGTATTGACTATGGCGGTGCTGTTCCTATTCTTTGGCGATTTCAAGGCCAGCCTGATCGTCGGAGCCTCCATGCCCATTTCCCTGTTCCTGACTCTGATCCTTATGAGCATGATGGGATTCTCCATGAACATTGTAACACTGGGATCTCTGGTCATTGCCATCGGTATGATGGTAGACTCTTCCATCGTTGTGATCGAGAGCTGTTTCCGAAGACAGAAGAGTACACCGGATCTGAAACAGGCAGCCTTAGAGGGAACGAAGGAAGTGACGGCTTCTATTATCGCTTCCACTATTACCACCATCGTGGTATATCTGCCGCTGGCCACTATGAAGGGCCTGTCCGGACAGATGTTTGAGCAGCTGGGATTCACCATTGTATTTGCCATGCTGGCATCCCTGATCGCAGCTATGATGCTGGTACCGTTGTTCTACACAGTATTTAAACCGAAGGAAAAAGAAAATCTGCCCATCGATAAGCTGTTGAAGAAATTTACCACATGGTATCAGAAGATCCTGCGGAAGCTGATGAAGTGCAGAAGGACCGTTGTTGGTGTGGCTGTGGCTCTGATGATCGGCACGGTTCTGCTGGCAGGAACGCTGGACATGGAGCTGATCCCAGCAGCGGATGAAGGAGTCGTGGCGGTTACGGTGAATTTCCGTTCCGGTACCACACTGGAAAAAGAGGATGAAGCACTGAAACTGTGGGAACAGATCGCCGAAGAGGAACCGGATGTGGAATCCTATTCCGTATCCATCAGTGGGTCCGGCGCGACCCTCACCGCAGACCTGATCAAGAAGAGAACCCTGACTACAGCACAGGTAGTAGATAAATGGAATGAGATTGCAGCCGGAATGACGGATATGGATGTTACGGTGGCATCCTCCGGCAGCAGTATGAGCGCCATGATGAGTACCAGCAGCTATGAGATCGATTTACAGGGCAGTGACAGGGCAGAACTGGCGCAGGCGGCAGAAGATCTGCAGGCAGAAATCGAGAAGATTGATGGTGTCGTTAAGACAGAGAACTCTCTGGCGAACTCTACGACGCTGGCCAAGATAGTGGTAGATCCTCTGAAGGCAATGCAGTACGGTCTGACACCCATTCAGGTCGGTATGACCATCCATAATGTATTAAGCGGTATGAATCCGCTGACGATCACCAATGATGGTTCGGAGTATGCGGTATGGCTGGAATATCCGGAAGGAAGCTATGACGATCTGAACCTGCTGATGGACCTGGGACTGGATACTTCTTTTGGCACCGTGGTACCGTTAAGAGATATTGCAGAGATCAATTACGCACAGAGTCAGGAGACCATCATGAAGCAGGACGGTCTGTATCAGGTCAGCGTGACGTCCACCATGACCTCCGAGAAGATATTTGATGCCCAGAATGCTATCAACGATCTGGTGGATCACACGGTATTCCCGGATTCTGTAACCCCGGCAGACAGTATGATGACCGGAATGATGAACGATGAGTTCCAGGCATTGCTGCAGGCAATTCTGGTAGCTACATTCCTGGTATTCCTGGTGATGGCAATGCAGTTTGAATCCCCTAGCTTCTCCTTCATGGTCATGATGTGTATTCCTTTTGCACTGATCGGATCCTTCCTGCTGTTGTTCATTACGCAAAGTACCATTAGTATGGTATCCCTGATGGGATTTCTGATGTTGATGGGTATTGTGGTAAATAACGGTATTCTGTTCGTGGATTCCGCAAATATGCTGCGGGAAGAGGGAATGTCCACTGAGGATGCGCTGGTGGCTTCCGGAAGTACCCGTCTGCGTCCTATCCTGATGACGACATTGACAACGATCCTGTCCATGATCCCCATGGGACTGGGACTGGGCGATAACGGTGTCATGATGCAGGGAATGGCACTGGTTATCATCGGCGGTCTGACGGCTTCCACGATCCTGACCCTGATCCTGATCCCGACCTTCTATCTGATCTTCGATAAGCGGAGCAGACAGGAGAGAAGAGCGGCTAAGAAGCTGGCAAAATCTCAAAGATCTGGAAAAACGGGGGATGCGGAAAATGAGTAAAATAACCGGATTGGAGGCACCGAACCAGGTGCCTCCCAAGGTGACCGCCATGTACCGGGCAGTCAGCACACTTTTGCAGGAGGACAAGGATATCTCGGAAATGAGCGTGTCCATGATCACCGGGCTGGCGGGCATTGGCAAGGGAACTGCTTATGAATATTTTGATTCCAAGGAAGAGATCATTGTCTGTGCCCTGTTGTATGAAATCCGTACAGTAACGGAGCAGGCTTCCCGTCAGATTCAGACCTGTCCGGATCTGGAGACCCAGATCCACAGAATGCTTTTGCTGGTGGAAGAACATTCCCAGTGTGTGGATGCCATCATGGCGTTTCTGCATCTGCTGACGGATCATTCCAAGGAGGGAAATCTTCTGCGGCAACGGATAGCGGAACAGAAGGAAAACGGGCCGGTGGATCTTTTGGTCCGCCAGATCATAGACAGTGCACGGGCGAAAGGAGAACTGCGGGAGGACATTCCGCTGTCTTATATTACCAACGCGCTGTTAGCCCGGATGATTTCCTATCTGATGTACCAGTGCCACCATATCGGCGATGATATGCCCCCGGAAGAGATGCGCAGACTGGTCACCGAAAGCATAATGAATGAATTGTGCCAAAAAAATATATAATTTAAAATAATTCTATTGACAAAGTGAGATGCCTTTGATAGAATGTAACACGGTGATTGCGTTAGCAGTCACGTGATGCTGCTGTGGCTCAGTCGGTAGAGCGTCGCATTGGTAGTGCGGAGGTCACGGGTCCGATTCCCGTCAGCAGCTCTGAACGAAAAGTGGAAACCTTGAAAATACATGGTTTCCACTTTTTTTGTGTGCCTGAAAGTTTGCAGACAGTTGTAGACAGCTTATAATGCTTTTGAAAAATGGCTAAATATGCGTATAATAATGAAATAGAGTGTTCTTAAACTTGCGCATAATCAAAATAAAATATGCGTATTTAAAGATGGATTGTATGTATTCCTACGCATATGGCAGGGCTGCTACATTAATGAGGAAAAATAAATGTGGAAAGACAATGATGATAAAATCATGGACATTTTAGAGAACATAGAGACTTTAAACAGGCAGGACTTTCCCGTAGTTTGTCCTATTTGTGGAGGAAAAGAGGGACATCTGTATTTCTGCAGAAATGTAGAGGGAGATGAAAAAGGAGGTATGTGGGCGTGGTGCAGCTCATGCCGCCATTTTGCGCATACTTTGTATCGATTACCCAAATGGTGGAAAAATTTAGATAAAATTAAAGCTGAAAATTTGGCGGGCTGTCCTGATTATCTGGAAGAAAATAAGTTATGCATTGATGAATGGGTTAATAAGCTTGGCAAAAATGAAGGGTATGGAACACTGGTAGAAAATAGGGAAAATTAGAAAATGAAAATCATAGAAAGAATCGACAGGCAATAAAATGCCCGCCGGTTCTTTTTTATTTTATCAGGAAAATGATGCAACTATGATGTAACGGCATGTTATTTTAATAATGAAACTTAGGATATCAGCTGAAAATAAATACATAGGATGAGGCGGGGAAGGTACATGAAAACATTATCAGTTACAAAATTTGTAGTCAGAAAAATATTATTGTTAATGATGATTGGAATTTTTTTAGTGGGGTGTGCACATGATACTGATGAAAGTGGAGCAATTTATCAGAAGAGCGCTATTCCCATCGATTTTGGAATTGAATCGAGAACAGATTTAAACGGAGACGGAAAAGAAGACAGGGTGCGTGTGATTGACAGACGTGATGTTGGATTGACAACGATCATAGCAAATGTAAATGGCATAGATGTGGCAATAAAAGATTATAGAGGATATTGTGAATCGACAGTTACTACCGGTGACTTAACAGGAAATGGGAAAGCAGATGTACTGTTGAAAAGAGCAACACGAGGAACCGATTCCGGTACTGTTAATATCTCCATTCTGCATTTGGAGAATACAGGCTGGGTGGAGTATCCATACAATTTTATTCATAATCCTGATATTGATTTAGAACAGCCGGATACATTTGATGATGAAGTCTATCTCGGTGCTACATTGTTTGAAAAAGATGGAAAGGTAATGGTTCGTTTTATTTCATTCCAGGATAATGATAAAAGTCAAAATACAGTAAAATGCACAGAAGCATCTTATTGTGAAGATGGCTGGTATATAGAGGATATTAAGATGATTCCGGATTTTTTTAGTGGTGATAAATATGAAAGATTATTAGCACCGTTATATGAGACGGAGAATGTTAATGAGGAAGAAATGATAGAGCAAAATTCGGAAAAAGCAGATGACAAGATAGAGGAATTTTCCATGGATGAAATTGAAGAATTGTTTTTTGGCGAGTGGGAAGTTACGAAATTGCTTGGCTTTACAAAAATACAGAACGATTATACGAATTATCCGGAGGGACATGACATCATAGGCAATCATATTGTGATAAATGAAGATGTATTTTCCAGTGAAGGACTTGAAAAATATGAACGTTATCAATGTGAGGTTTTAGAACCTTCTTATGAGGTATCTCCTATAATAGATCGTAATTGGATCTATAATATAAGTGAAGCCGTAAAAGAAGATCCGGAATTATATGACTGGATTCTAAATTATGATGAATTTCAGGATTTGGAAATAAGAGGCACAAGAGATGGAATAAAGGGAAAATCTCCGGCAGTGAACATAATGATTTCCAGTGATAAGCAGTTTGTTATTCTTACGATGGATTGTGTTTTTTACCTTTTGGAGAAAATATAATCAGAGAACTTAATATACCAGTTAAAAATATATACATAGAATGAGGTGCACTTAGGGGTGAAAAGAAAAATATTTCGAAGAATAATAGTCATGTTGCTGTTGGTATTTGCAGGCGTGGTTGTTTTCAAAGGCCAAAATACTGCTGCGGCATACAATGGAAAATGGAAGGTCACACGTCATCTCACGACGTACTATAGAGCATACAGTTATTTTTTTCGACAGCACTATTTGGGAAGGACAGTCATTCTTGGCGAAAATTCCGTAGAAAAGAGCATTGTGGCATGGCCGGATTACCTGGAATGGGAAAAAATACAATTTGATGATTCGGATATAGTTTCTTATTCTACTCAGGATGAATGGCTAGATATCGATTCTCTCTGGATGATAGAAGATTATGCGGATATAGAACAGGTCCGGTTCCTTAGATATATTGATGAAATGTATGATGAATCTGACTACTGCGTGGATTACATTGTTATTTTAGATAAAACACATATAGTCTATGGGTTTTGCGGCGGGGATTATTTGCTAGAACCGTTTCAATACTGTGACCCTAAGGTGAGTGAAAAAGATTTGAACGGAACATGGAAAATTGCATATCTGGACAGCTATGAAAACTCATACGAAGGCGGTTTTGAGGAAATAGAAAAGGAGGCGCCGGGAAGAATATTGCAGGGCACGAATTTTAAGGCGGAAGACTGGCTGGGAAAAAGTGTTATCGTCTCGGAAGATGAAGTTAGAATATTGGAGACCGCCCGCCAGACAGTTGGAATAGAAGTCAGAAAGACGGGGCGGGAAGATCTTGAACAGGAAATGGATATCCACGATGGCCTGAGCATTTATGATGATGAGATTCTTGTGTGCAATATAAAATGTCAGGATGGAGAGGACATTGTCTGTGTGCCGGTGAATAAGAACCAGATGATCATGCGTATTGAAGAAGGCTGGTTTATGCTGGAAAAATAGAAAGTCAGGAGAAAAATGAAAGAAAAAATCACCATATTGTTAATAGGATTCATGTTAATGTTTTCCGGCTGCGGAAAGCAGGATGTTCAGGTATATTACTGGGACAATGAAGGAAACGATGTATTAACATCCAAAATGAAAACAGACAGCCAGAGTGAAAATGGCTTTGTAAGGAATTTTCTGGAAACATATAATGCGGACATGGAAACAAAAGAGGAATTATTAGACATAGCAGGGATAAAAATGTTCTCCTATAAGACCTCTGCTGAAAATACTGTTTTTGTATTTCAAGAACCGGTCCCAGACAGCACGGATATAAAAAATACATGTATTTTAATAAACATGGATGGTCTGGAAAAATATGATGGACTGCAATTGGATTTTATTGGAAATTTCCCTGCAAGAGACTCCGAGGATTATATTTTTCAAAGGGAATCCTATGAGGATTACATAAAGATAAGTTATAGAGATAATGTAGATTATTATACGGATGGTGGAATTCAGTATTATGATCTGGATGGACATATTCTTTACTGGGAGCATTATTTAACCAGTGGAGACAGAAACCTATATTTTGTATGGGAAAATGACAAAGTGAAATGGATCGTAGATACCGGTGGAGTGTCATTTGGCACAGATCCTGAGGATAGTACTATTTATACGGGAATTTACACACAGCTCTATTATTTTGAACCGGCGATATCCCGTGAAGAACTGACGGATATTTTTGTAGATATATAAGTAGCAAGCATACAACCATAGAATCAACGGAAGCATTGCAGTTAAAGAAATACAATGGAATATAAAAATAGATTTTTGGGGAACCATTGCGTTGTGGCAAAGATATGAGTACAATAAAAATGACCAGTTAATATTTGTGTGGCTATATATAGGAAAAGAAAACAAGCGAAGAAAACAAGCGAAGAAAACAAGCAAAGAAAACAAGCAAAGAAAACAAGCAAAGAAAACAAGCAAAGAAAACAAGCGGTAATATTGCAAAAATATATGAGTATCTCGCACAACATGGAGAAGCTAAGGCAAATGAAATTGCCGATTATATTGGGCTAAGTCCGGCAAGAACAAGGGCAATCATTTCTGAAATGGAAAATATTGAGAGAATAGGAACGAATACCAATAGAAAATACAAACTAAAAAAAGCTGATGATGATCATGGAACAAGGCCTGTCAGATGAGATACCCGGTCAGATGAGGAAAACGTATGGGGGAACTGCACAGAGTATGTAAAAATTTCACACGTCATGACAAGAAGACCCGTACGATCCTGCTGTGCGAGATGCTGGAGTACACGAATGTATTTTTGGAGGCAGCATTCCGGGCGGAGGGGTATTCCTTCGAGACTTTAAAGAACCCGGTGAAGGACCGCACTCTGGCACTTCACTATATCAGTAACGACTATTGCTATCCGACGGTATTGATCCTTGCACAGTTCCTGGAATATCTGGAAAGCGGGGAGCGGGATCCGGGGGAGATCGCTTTTATGGAGCCGCAGGCGGGCGGTGCCTGCAGAGCCGGGAATATCTACAATCTGCTCCAGAGAGTGTTGTACCGCATGGCGGAGCAGGGGCAGACGGAGTATGCGCAGATCCCCGTGATTTCCTTAAATCTCATGGGAGAGGAAAAACATACCGGCTTTCGTATTACTCCGGGGCTGTTGTCCGGTGGGATTGCTGCCGGATGCTATGGCGATCTGATCATGTGCCTGTACCAGCAGGTGAAGCCCTACGAACAGAATCCGGGAGAGACGGACCGCATCCGCAGTCAGGTGGAAAAGAAACTGTGCGAGAGCATTCGGAGACACAGGAACGGACGGCACACCAGAGAGAAAAATTACCGGTATGCCTGCGAAGTATTTTCGAAGGTACCGGTGAAACCCGGGAAGAAAAAGAGAGTCGGCATCACCGGTGAGATCTATATGAAATATTCGAAACTGGGAAATGACGATATCGAAAGTTTTCTGCTCCGGCAGGGAATGGAGCCTTACAGCGGTGGTTTCGTCAACTACTGTCTGTATTTGGTGGATACAGAGCGGTATAAGATAGAAAAGTACCAGCACAATCCCATCATGGCGAAAGCCTGTGCCTTTGTGCTCCACCGGTTGTGTGAGGCACAAAAACATCTGCTTACGGTGATCGGGGAGACAGACCGGTTCCAGACGGATCTGCCGTTCCCGGAACTGAAGGAGAAAGTGCAGGGGATTCTGGCGGAGGGCTGCAATACCGGTGACGGCTGGCTGATTTCCGCAGAGGTGATACAATATGTGGAAAAAGGCTGTGGCAGTGTGCTGATCCTGCATCCATTCGGATGTCTGGTCAGTCATGTCTGTGAGCGGGGGATTTTGCAGCGGCTGCATGCCCGTTTTCCGGATGTCAGTATCCAGACCATAGAGTATGATTACGACCAGAGCAAGACCCTCAGAGAAAGCCGCATTTTATTGGCAATTTCCTAGGTTGGCAGCAGGTGCAGAACGTGGTACAATAAAACAGAAACTATTGCAACGTGTATTTTCAGGAGGGGAACATGAAGATAAAATGCGACTGGTGTGGCAGCTGGATCAATGATTTCGACCAGGTCTGCCCGAACTGCGGAGGAGTAAACAACAACTATAACCGTCATGCCAACGGCGTGCCTCAGACCATTGAGGAACTGAAAGCCTGGGCGAAGGAGATGAACCTTCCGCTGGAGGAAATGCGGACCTTTATCGGTGAGGATTACAAGGGAGCCAAAGCCTTCGGTATTTACAAGGATGAGACCGACGGCACCTTTGTCGTCTATAAGAACAAGGAGGATGGCACCCGGGCGGTACGCTACAAGGGATCGGACGAAGCCTATGCGGTCAACGAACTTTACCAGAAGATGAAGGAAAGGGTGGCCGTACAGAAGGCGCACCAGCAGCCGAAAGCTGCAAAGCCGGTTTCCGGGCCTACTGCTTCTGTGCAGCAAAAGCAATCGGAAAAAGCCTTGTCCAAAACCCTTTTTTCGATTTTCCTGATAGCAATAATAGCAATCATACCATTGTCCGTTATTTTTGCACTCATAGGGGAAAGTGGACCGAGTACCGGTTACTACACTTATGGAGACCAGAGCTATTACTATTATTCCGGGGACTGGTACGAGTGGGAGGATAATTCCTGGCAATACGCACCGTCGCAATCCTGGATGGACAGTGATTATGAGAATTACTACGATTCCTACAGCTATGACAGCGATGCGGAATATGAGGATTTTGAGGATTCCTCCTATTACACTCCTTATGAGGACAGCAGTGATAATGACAGCGACTGGGACGATGACAGTTGGGATTCCGGTTGGGATTCCAATGACAGCTGGGATTCCGGCTATGATGACTGGGGATCCGATTGGTAAAATGTGATGCAGAATACATACAAAGGAAGTCTTTGACAGGCTTCCTTTGCTTTTTCTTTTTTATGGTTTTGAACAGGAGAGAATATGAGCAGTTTACCCGGCATTACGAGGCAGGATGAGGAAAAAAGATTACAGCATACGTTAGAGATCGCACAGCGCAAGGTGGATGCCAACAGGCAGAGTGTACAGGCTCTGGCGGAAGAACTGCATGCCATGCAGGAGGAATTCGACGAGAACGACAAGGAAGCCCAGACCCTGTGGCACAATGCGGATGCCCGCTTCAAGTTCGTGAATCAGGATCTGCGCCGGGCGGAACAGGCGAGGAAAAAGCCCTACTTTGGCAGAATCGATTTCCGGGACAAAAAACTGAAAAAAGACGAGGTCTACTATATCGGCAGAAGTGTCATTGCGGATAACCCGGCAGAACCGGAGGTCATCGACTGGAGAGCACCCATTGCCAGCATATATTACGATGCCGCTCTGGGGGATGTCTCTTATTCCGTAAAGGGGGAGGGAAAATACGATATCACCCTGTCGAGGAAGCGCACCTATGAGATCGAAGATGATGAGCTGAAGGACTTCTACGATTCGGATGTGGTGGCCAACGATGAACTGCTGACAAAATATCTGGCGCGGAACAAAAAGGCGGTGCTGGGCGAGATCATTGCCACAATCCAGCAGGAGCAGAACGAAGTCATCCGCAAAAAGCCCCAGCACAACATGATCGTACAGGGAGCGGCGGGCTCCGGCAAGACCACAGTGGCCATGCACCGTATTTCCTACATCCTGTATAACTACGAGCAGGAGTTTGCACCGGAAGATTTTTATATTGTGGGAAGCAATCAGGTGCTCTTAAACTATATAACGGGAGTGCTGCCGGAACTGAATGTTTACGGTGTCTCCCAGATGACCATGGAGCAGTTGTTCGTAAGGCTTTTGTACGAGGACTGGGACAAGTCCTGGAAGATCAAGCCGGTGGTAAAAGGTGTGACCCCGGCGGTGAAGGGAACGCTTGTCTGGTTTAAGGAGCTGGAGAATTTCTGCCTGCGTTACGAATACCGCGCGATACCCAGAGAGGACGTGGTGATCGAAAAGACTGGCAAAGTGCTGCTGGACCGGGCCACCATTGCACGCTTATTGAAAGAGACAAAGGATCTGTCCCGGGCGGACAAAATCAGCCGACTGACGGATTACCTCATGGCGCGTCTGGAAAATGAGCTGAGCGGAAAATATTATTCCTATACCCAGCCGGAAAAGCAGAAGCTCAAGCATTATTATGAGACCTATTTCGGAAAACGGGAATGGAAGGGCTCGGTGGCAGAACTTTATGAACAGTTTCTGAAGGAAGAGCAGGAAAAGGACTTCCCGGTCGAGGTGCCGGACGGCAGCTATGATGTCTATGATCTGGCGGCCATGGCTTACCTCTACAAACGTATCAAGGAGGATACGGTGATCCGGGAGGCGGGGCATGTGGTGATCGATGAAGCCCAGGATTTTGGCATGATGGCCTATGCGTCTTTAAAATACTGCCTGAGCAAATGCACCTACACGATCATGGGAGATGTGGCACAGAATATTTCCGACCGCTACGGTCTCAACGACTGGACGGAACTGCGGAAACTCATGCTGCCCGGAGAATTCGATTATTTCGGCATTTTGCAGAAAAGCTACCGTAACACGGTGGAAATCTCGGAGTTTGCTACGGACATCCTGTATCACGGAAGCTTTCCGGTCTATCCTGTGGAGCCCATCATACGTCACGGAGAACCGGTCACGGTGAAAAAATGTGCGGATGTTACCGATCAGGTGACGCAGGCAGAGCAGATCATTAAGCAATGGCAGAGCAAGGGACTGGACACCATTGCCGTGGTCTGCATGGACGAAGCGGAGGCGGAAAAAGTAACGGCCGCCCTACAGGGCAGCGTGGAGCTGAATACCGGCGATGTGGGGAAATGGGAAATCGGCGAGGGCGTTATGGTGCTTCCATTAAAATATACCAAGGGACTGGAATTCGACGCGGTACTGATCTTCAACGCTTCGGAGGAAGATTACCCGGTGGAAGACGGGTATGTGAAGCAGCTGTACGTGGCAGCCACCCGAGCCCTGCATGAACTGACGGTGCTGTACCGGGGGAAACTCACCGGACTGATCGCAGATCCGGTATCCCCGGAGCAGAAGCAGAGAATGCGCCTTGCCGCAGATGCCCAGAAGAAGCCGGTGAAAACGGTGGTAAAACAGGCAGAGCCGGAGAAGACAAAAGAAGAGATCTACAGACAGAGGGCACAGGAAGCGGAAAAGGAACGTGTGGCCAGAGAGCGTTACGGCCCGAAGAAGATCATTGTGACAAGAAACAGTCAGGGGACAACAGAGGACTTCGCAGCGAATCGGACAGAACAGTCTGTGATGCCCGGATCGAATCGGACGGGACAGTCTGCGTCACCCGGACGGAAAGGGACCGGAAAATCAGTGACATCCGGAACGGCCACCGCCGGAAAGAGGCCGCCGTCACCTGCGAAAGTATACGGGGCAGGAAACGGCAATGCTGGCAGAGCAACCGGCAGACAGGAGCCGCGGATGGTAGAAAATAACGGCGAGTACGGCGATATGCCGGATGCCAAAACACTGATGCCCGCCGGACATTCCCGGATCGACTGCGCTGTGCGCATGGTCATGAAGGGCAAGGGCTATGTGGACTGCTTAAGCAGCTACGGGACCTTGCGGATCACACCCCTTGCGGCGGATCTGTTCCGGATTTGTTTTGCCAAAGGGCAGTGTCGTGAATTCCCGAAAGCGGCGGTGACGGCAGCAGGAGACCTCAGATGCACGGTGCGGGAGAATCCTTCCCTGGTGGAAATTACAGCGGGATATGCTCAGATCCGTGTGGATAAAAAGACGGGAGCATTGACATTTTTAAATACACAGGGTAAGATTCTGCTGACGGAACGAAGCAGAGAACCAAGGCAACTCGGAGAGAAAAAGAACTGGAGCTTTTTTGAATGGAAAAAGGACGAGGCTCTGATCGCCGGAGGGATTGGGGCACCGAAACCTTTGAAGATAGGTAATTCCGCTGCTTATTTTTCCTATGGAAGAGCGGATGACAGATATCCGGGGCTGGCTTCGTCTAAAGGATATGAGATGATCTTCCCTGCGGGAAGCAGGGTATTGTGCTGCAACATAGCCATGTACGGAACTTATATTTCCATGGAAGAGACAGATATCATCGATTACTATTTACGCGTAAAGTGATGGGTACCATCGGTATGGGTAACAAACCGATGAAGCCCCGGATGTGAGGAGAATTATGAAGACAACAATAACCGCAGTGATATTTGATATGGACGGTGTCCTCTTTGATACCGAGAGAATGTATATGGAGTGCTGGAGAGAAGCGGCGGAGCCCAGGGGTCTTAAAAATGTGGACGAGATCTCTAAAGCCTGCATCGGAAGGACACTGCAGGGCACGAAGGAAGTGTTCGAGGCAGCGAAAGCAGAGCAGGGCATCGATGTGTCTTTTGAAGAATTGCATGAGGATTGCAGCCGGAGATTTCAGGAAAAGGAAGAACGGGAAGGCCTTCCCGAGAAGCCGGGCGTGCATGAGATCCTGGAATATCTGAAGGAGAACCGCATTCCAACAGCATTGGCATCCTCTACACGCAGGACCGCAGTTATGGAGCATCTGGACAGAGCAGGTATCACATCTTATTTTCAGAAAATTATCTGCGGCGACATGGTGGAGCATGGCAAGCCTGCACCGGATATTTATCTGAAGGCATGCGGGGAACTGGGCGTTGCACCCGGACAGGCACTGGCAGTGGAGGATTCCTTCAACGGGATCCGCTCCGCCCACGCAGCAGGATTATACACCGTAATGGTGCCGGACCAGCTGCCGCCCACAGAAGAGATCCTTGCCTTGGTAGATAAAAAGTGTGACAGCCTGACTGAACTTCAGACACAGCTTCCGGAGCTTCTGGCGGCAGGTGGGGACTGAGGATCATTCTGCTGCGGCATGGAACCACAGTACCCTACAGCAGTCACAGGAAGGATCCCGTCTGATCACATGATCTGTGTGAGCAGGTACCATAAAGGCGGTACCGGGCAGCAGAGGGATTTCTTCGCCACCGACGAGAGCATATCCTTTTCCGTCCAACACGAAGAAGCCTTCCTGGTCGTCATGCTTTTGCGTCATGTGATATTCTGTATTGCGATAGAGGGATACGCCCATGCGACAACCGTTTACACACCCCTGTTTTTCATCTAACAGAGTGTGACCGGTGCGTTCGGGCATTTGGGCTATAATGGAATCTAAAGTAGTATAAGGAATCATTTGTATGCCTTTCTATGATGTTATGTAACGATTCAGTTACTATATTTTTAATAACAGTGTAGCAGACTGAGAGAGGAAAAACAATAGACTGCCTGTTCGGGCAGAGTAAAGGAAGTTAAAAATGGAAGAAAAAGAGACAATACACCCCATTGAGATCACATGGGAAGAACTACAGTCCAGGGACCTTGACCGATACATCCTGGTGGATACCAGAGGGGATGAGGCGGTAAATTATGGAATGATTCCCGGAGCCATTGCAATCCCCGAATGTGAACTGGTGGACAAGCTGGCGGCGGCAGCAGGGGATAAAAAAGTAATTTTGTATTGCAGCCGTGGACAGAACAGTAAGGTGTCCGCAGAGTATTTCAGAGAACAGGGAATGGAGGCCTACAGCTTACAGGGCGGCTATACCGGATGGTTGCTGAACCTGATGCAGAAGGAACAGCCCGGAGAAAAGGAAAATGAACGGGCAAGGGAAATTGAGAAGAGCATCCGCAAAAAGTTCCACAAAGTCCTGTTTTCCCGGTTTGCCAAAGCTATCAACGAATACGATATGATCCAGGAAAACGACAAGATCGCTGTATGCATTTCCGGCGGTAAAGATTCCATGCTGATGGCAAAACTGTTCCAGGAGCTGAAACGCCATAACAAGTTCCCCTTTGAACTGGTATTTTTAGTGATGGATCCCGGCTACAGTGAGGCAAACCGTAAGATCATTGAGAACAATGCGAAGCTGATGGATATTCCCATCACCATTTTTGAATCCCAGATATTTGATGCGGTGTATGACATAGAGGATTCCCCCTGCTATCTGTGTGCGAGAATGCGCAGAGGCTATCTGTACAGTCATGCGAAAGAGCTGGGCTGCAACAAGATCGCTCTGGGACATCATTACGATGACGTCATCGAGACGATCCTGATGGGAATGCTGTACGGTGGACAGGTACAGACCATGATGCCGAAGCTTCACAGTACGAATTTCGAGGGCATGGAGCTGATCCGCCCTATGTACCTGATCAGGGAGGATGACATCAAGCACTGGAGAGATTACAACGATCTGCATTTTATCCAGTGTGCCTGCCGGTTCACGGATACCTGTACCACCTGTCGTACCGATGGCAGCAGTCCCTCCAAGCGTATGGAGATCAAGAACCTGATCGCTTCGCTGAAACAGACTAACCCTTTTATCGAGGGGAATATTTTCAAGAGTGTGGAGAATGTAAACTTACGTACGATCATCGCCTACAAAGAGGATGGTGTGAAGCATCATTTTCTGGAGCATTACAACGAGTGGAAATAGTGTAAATAGGGCACCTGCACTTGACGGAAAGGGCATATTTATTCTATAATAGAATGAAAACCGTAAATTGCGGAAGGCATTACACGCCCTTACAACAGGAGAAGCTATGATCAAGAGTATGACGGGATTTGGCAGATGTGAAACTGCCGAGAATAACAGAAAGTTTACCGTAGAGATGAAGTCTGTGAATCATCGCTACCTTGATGTGAACATCAAAATGCCGAAGAAGTTGAATTTCTTTGAATCTGCGATCCGCAGTGAACTGAAGAATTATATTTCCAGAGGTAAAGTAGATCTGTTCATTACCTACGAGGATTTTTCCGAGAACACGTCCAATGTCCGTTACAACAAGGAACTGGCGGCGGAGTATCTGGGATACCTGAAGCAGATGGCCAGTGATTTTGACTTAGACTGCGATATCCGAGTGTCCACTTTGTCCAAGTATCCGGATGTATTTGTGATGGAAGAACAGGACATCGATGAGGAAGAACTGTGGAAAGAACTGCAGAGAGCCCTGAAGGGTGCCTGCGAGATGTTTGTACAGACCAGGATCACCGAGGGCGAGCATTTAAGAGATGACTTAATTAGCAAGCTGGATGGCATGCTGAAGCTGGTGGATTTCATTACGGAACGTTCTCCCCAGATCATTGCTGAGTACCGCCAGAAGCTGGAAGACCGTGTGAAGGAACTGCTGGGCGATACTACTGTAGATGAAGGAAGACTACTGACCGAGGTGACGATCTTCGCAGATAAGGTATGCGTAGATGAGGAACTGGTGAGACTGCGCAGCCATATCGAGACCACGAAGAGTACGCTGATGGCCGGTGGCAGTATCGGAAGAAAGCTGGATTTTCTGGCACAGGAGATGAACCGCGAAGCCAATACGATTCTGTCTAAGTCCAACGATCTGGAGATCTCCAACTGTGCCATTGAATTAAAGACCGAGATCGAAAAAGTCAGAGAGCAGATACAGAATATTGAATAGAGTTACCGTCCCGAAATGAGTAAAACAAGCTGCGAGGCAGCGGAAGACATGATGGCTTGTGATTTTGCGAATGGGGACTGCATAGGTACGGAAGGTGATACCATGAACCGATTGATCCATATAGGATTTGGCAATATTGTAAATACGGATAAGATCATCGCCATCGTCAGTCCGGAATCCGCACCTATCAAACGCATGGTGCAGAAGGCAAAAGAGACGGGACTGGCAATCGATGCCACACAGGGACGCAGGACGAAATCCGTCCTGGTCATGGAGAACAGTCAGATCGTGCTGTCTGCACTTTTACCCGAGACGATTGCGGGAAGAGCACAGGCGCTGTGGCCGGAAGAAGAAAAAGAGGACAGTGAAGAAGATGCAGAATAAGGGAATATTGATGGTGATCTCCGGATTCTCCGGAGCCGGCAAAGGAACACTGGTGAAAAAGCTGTTATCGGAATATGACAATTATGCGTTGTCCATTTCCATGACCACCAGGGGACCCAGAGAAGGCGAGGAGGACGGAAGAGAGTATTTCTTCCGCACCAGAGAACAATTTGAAGAAAATATTGCAAAAAACGGATTTATCGAGTATGCTCAGTATTGCGGCAATTATTACGGAACGCCGAAAGCTTACGTAGAAGAGCAGATGCAGGCAGGCAAGGATGTGATCTTGGAGATCGAGATCCAGGGAGCCATGAAGATCAAGGAGCAGTTCCCGGAGAGCCTGTTACTGTTTGTTACCCCTCCCAGTGCAGAAGAACTGCAGAAGAGACTGGTGGGCAGAGGAACCGAGACAGCGGATGTCATTGCACAGAGACTGGCCCGGGCTTATGAAGAATCAGAAGGCATGGATGCCTATGATTATATAGTAGTGAACGATGATCTGGATGTGTGTGCCGCAGAAGTGCAGAAGTTTGTGGAAGCGGCGAAAAATGAACCGTCCCGTCGTAGAGAATTTATCAAAGAGATCAGAGAGGAACTGAAAGGTTTCGCGAAAGGAGCAAAATAAAATGTTACATCCCTCTTATACCGATTTAATGAAAGTAGTAAACAGCGAGGTAGAACCCGGTGAAGCACCTGTAGTCAACAGCCGTTATTCTATCGTTATGGCAACTGCCAAGAGAGCAAGACAGATCATTGCAGGTGAAGAGCCTCTGGTAACTGCCAAGGTGGATAAGCCTCTGTCTATCGCAGTAGAAGAACTGAATCAGGGTAAGATCAAGATCCTTGGTGATGATGAGGAAGCATAAGACGCATGAAGATATTGTTTGTATCCCTGGGCTGTGACAAGAATCTTGTCGATTCCGAGAAGATGCTTGGCATGCTCCAGGAAAAGGGTTATACCTTCACGGATGATGAAACAGAGGCAGATGTTATAGTGGTAAACACCTGCTGCTTTATCGGAGATGCCAAGGAAGAGAGCATCAATACATTACTGCAGATGGGAGAACTGAAGGACAGCGGACAGGTCAAAGCACTGATCGCTGCCGGGTGTCTTGCCCAGCGCTACCGCGAGGAGATCCAGAAGGAGATCCCGCAGGTGGACGCCATTATCGGAACCACTGCTATTGATGAGATCGTAGCTGCCCTGGAGGAAATCCTTGCAGGACAGAAACAGAACCATTATGAAGACATTAATGCCGCCCCTGTGACAGAGACCAACCGTGTTGTCACTACAGGCGGACATTTTGCGTATCTGAAAATTGCAGAGGGCTGTGACAAACACTGTACCTACTGCATTATTCCGAAGGTCAGAGGCAATTACCGCAGCGTTCCCATGGAGAGTCTCATCAAGGAAGCCAAAGAGTTGGCGGATAAGGGCGTACGGGAGCTGATCCTGGTAGCACAGGAGACCACGCTGTACGGTGTGGATCTGTACGGTAAAAAGGAGCTGCCCGGACTTTTACATGAGCTGGCGCAGATTCCCGGCATTTATTGGATTCGTATTTTATATTGCTATCCTGAGGAGATCACGGACGAGCTGATTGATGCCATTGCTGCAGAGCCCAAGGTCTGCAATTATCTGGATATCCCCATTCAGCATGCTTCCGACAATGTGTTAAAGCGCATGGGAAGACGTACCGACCAGGCAGAACTTCGTGCTATCATCGGTAAGCTTCGGGAGAAGATTCCCGATATCTGTTTGAGAACGACTCTGATCAGCGGATTCCCTGGAGAGACCCAGGAGGATTTCGAGGAACTGTATCGCTTTGTTAACGAGATGGAATTCGATCGTCTGGGCGTATTCCCTTATTCCCAGGAGGAAGATACTCCCGCAGCCACCATGGAAGATCAGGTGCCGCAGGAGGTCAAGGAATTTCGCAGGGATGAACTGATGGAACTGCAGCAGGCCATCGCTTTTGACAAAGCGGAGGATATGGTAGGTCGTATCCTGACTGTAATGATCGAGGGCAAGGTAGCGGACGAAGAGACCTATGTCGCAAGAACCTACAGAGATGCCCCTAATGTGGACGGCTATCTGTTTGTAAATACTTCAGCGAATCTGATGACCGGAGATTTTGTCAAGGTTCTGGTCACCGGTTCCAATGAATATGATCTGATAGGAGAGATATACCATGAGTAAGATGAATCTGCCTAATAAGCTGACTATTTTCCGTGTGATCCTGATCGTGCCGTTTATTATCCTGTTGCTGGGAGGCCAGGCCGGATGGTTCGGCGACAACACCTTCGTGACGGATATGATCGCACTGGCCATTTTCATTATCGCCAGCCTGACGGATCTGATCGACGGTAAGATCGCCAGAAAATACAATCTGATCACAGATTTCGGAAAGTTCATGGATCCGCTGGCGGATAAGCTGTTAGTATGTTCCGCCATGATCGCACTGATCGAGATGAACCGTATCCCTTCCTGGGTGGTCATCATCATTATTGCAAGAGAGTTCATCATCAGCGGTTTCCGCCTGATCGCCTCCGACAATGGTGTAGTCATTGCCGCAAGCTACTGGGGCAAGTTCAAGACCACCTTCCAGATGGTCATGATCTGCCTGATGATCGCCAACTTCCCGCAGTTACAGATCCTCACCGATATTATTATGTGGATCGCGCTGATCCTCACCGTAGTATCTCTGATCGATTATCTCGTGAAGAACAAAGACGTTATGAAAGATACGAAATAAATGGGAAGTTAATGAAACGTCCCCGTAGCCCGCATTGGGGGTAAGGCCATCAGACCCACT